>Ga0209914_1000061_pt1 | contig 164278 bp, 125 predicted proteins | sample ThiBiot_500_plan_FD_183949 | JGI IMG/M metagenome (GOLD analysis project Ga0209914, IMG submission 183949) | Wastewater bioreactor microbial communities from Cape Town, South Africa - Thiocy_cont_500_plan (SPAdes) | ecosystem: Engineered > Bioreactor > Thiocyanate-remediating >...
TTATGTATCAGTAAATGAATCAAAAGTTTTTGGAAGGTTTTCATACAATAGGTAGACGACTCACATTGCTATATCGTTAAAAAAAATAACCTTTTCTGATGTATTAATAGCTCGGTAAAAATTTCGGAAGAAAAAAGTGCTTTTTAAGTAGTCGTATACTTTAAAAAGTTTGTTGTTCCGTTGGATAATCACTGAACATCGATTCATTCGCTTTTTTATGATTTTTTAGGCCCTCTCGACTCAAAAAAACACTGTGTCTTGTATAAAAATGTGTATTATCTGTTTTATTGCGCGTAGCACAATGTCCACTCGAGTGGACAGTCGGCTTTTAAGGGTTAATAATTTTTCTTTTCTGCATAGTTTTAGAAAAGCAACCATCGAAATAGTATACTTATGAGTCCTTATTTAGCTCAGACGCTTAACAAGTTAGACGATAACACAAACCCAATATCGAGATCTTTACCGATTAGGCCACCACTGCCACTAAGCATTCGACAAAATGCATGGTCACTTCCATTTGAAAGCCCAAGTGAACATAATACAAAGGGAACAATTTCCGATAAAACTAATTCGGATTTATCAATGTGGAAAAGCTCTTGTTATGGTATCATAATTGGTGTGTTACTTGCTAGTATTGTTCTGGCTGCAGTACTAACGTTATGGTTATATAAAAGTAGGTCGAATGAATAACTTCTAATAATAAAACAATGAAATGTATGAAAATGATTTTCATACAGAACCTATTCTAGCGACGACTACGTTATCAACAACATCATCAACAACAACAACAACAGCAACAACAACAACAGGTAACAAACAAAATCCAAAATTTATCCTTATATTCATATAGCTATTCTTTTAGTATCTTGTAATCCTTTGTGTTTAAACGGTGGTACATGTGTTTCTGGAAATACATGTCAATGTATAACTGATGTGTGGGATGGACCTATTTGTCAAACACGTGAGAGAATATTTCATCTTTCTACATACATGCGTACTTTTCTTCTATCATAGCTATTCGAATCATGTGGGCATTTGATGGCAATCTAAATGATTCCTACAATAATTTTCCTGGTACTCCAAGTAATGCTCCGACATATAGTTCTCCAGGTATCAATGGATATGGTAAATGTCTTTATCTCAATGCATCACTTAATCAATCCGTCACTGTTCGCTCACCACCTTTTCTTAATATGGCATTTACATCATTTTCATTGGTTGCTTGGGTCAAAGCTACAACATTACGCAACGGTAGCAAACCCTACACAGACAATGCTATATTCGGTCAATTTCAAGAAAATACAGATGATAAATCTCTTCATATTGTAGTTCGACGACATAGGATTTATCTAGGTTTTTATAACGATGATACTCAAGGAAATATCATGTTATATCCTGGCAATTGGTATCATGTACGTACATTTGTTTAGAATCATCAATTATACGTATAATTTTACTATTACTAGATGGCATATGTTTATGATTATTCAACTTTGACACAATATGTCTATGTCAATGGAGTTCTCGATGTATCGAATAGTTCTAAAGGTCCTTATAAAGGCACAACAGGAGATTTGACCATTGGTACTAATGGAGTAAATTATCCTAATAATTTCTGGGATGGTTGTCTTGATCAAATAGGTTACTCAGCTCGAGCGAAAAGGTAAAACATATTAGAGTATTTTAAGTAAATTATGCATTTTTTACAAATGAATTGAATTTTAGTGCAACAGAAATTCTTCGTGAAGCAACTTTGACTATTGATTATTCGTTTGATAATGGCGATCTTCTTGACGACGGTCCTCTTGGCATCAATGGAACCGGTTCGAATCATACATTTAATAATTCATGCCGAATTAATCAATGCTTAGCCTTACTGAACAATCAGTCATATGTTCAAGCGGCAGGTCTTGTCTTATTAGGTACAAGTGGTCAATCGTATTCTTTTTCTATTTGGATCAAACCAATAATAACTAATCACGGAACAATTATTCATGTGTCAGGTACGAGTGACGGTCTTGCTTGGTGTATTCCAATGCTAGGCTTTACTAATTCAAGCCAAATACGCGTACAAAGTTGGAAGGGAAATTCTGTTAGTTTGAGTGGCCCTGTTATTACAGCAAATGTGTGGACACATATTGCAGTCACTTATTCATCATCAGATCGTCTTCGTCTGTGGATAAATGGAACTCAATATGGATCTAGTAGCAGTGGGTTTAATTATTCAGCTGCTAACACTTCTGTATTTGTAACAATTGGTTCATCTCTGAGTGGAACAACCTGTGGATCAGGTACGATAAAGAAAGGACAGTACTTTGGATATATCGATGAATTCAAATTATATTCTCGAGAATTATCTTCGACTGACATTTCCAATCTTGCCAATCCTTAAACATATTCTATCTCATAGAAAAGAAAGAGTTATTAGTCCCATTGACATTGATTTGCCATGCAATGCGCTTCTCTGCTTTTTAGATAACTAATAAATCGTGTTCGACGAATTGGATGAACCATTAAAATAAACAGACAGTTGACAAGCCCCTCAAAAAATCTCGGACAAATTTCACTGTTTGTTTGTTTCAAAAGAGTTTCATGTGCAGCAGAATACGACCACTCTCCCAAAGAAAAACCGAATAACGCAGGACCCATAAATGATAGTGAACGTTGGTTTCGAGGAAAATTAACCGTCAGCTGCTCCATATGATCAGTAAAACGAGATGATCCAAATTCACCTACTCGTAGATCGATAGATATATTCATTTGTGGTCTCGATCGATCGAAACCAACAAGAATTAATTTAGCTGAATATTCATCTGATGTTTGATTTAAATCGTAATACCATGAATGCGAAAGAATATAATCAATATCTGCTAGTTGATCAGCAGGAACCGATTGACTTCGATGAGTCAATTCTTCCCATAGTCTTACAACATCATTTGCTGTTGTTTTTCGTAACGCTACATTAGCATCGATTAATCTATTGACAGAGGTTTTATCTTTGGTTTTCGGACATATTACCTTCGTCATATATAATAATTTCCAATCGATTGTATTTTCTGTCAAACATCCAAAGCGTGACGTATATAAATCATGCCAAAACAAAGATTGATGAAGTATGACATACCATCGTTTACAAACTAACTTCATTGATTCAAAATCCACTGGATTAGTTATATAGTAAAGAATCTTTTGCATAGCAAGTTCAGGTAATTGTTCGATGAGACGATGATTATTGAGTTCACATTGGATGATTGCAGTTGGTTGTCTATGAATATTGTTCTTGAATTTCTCATTATGAATATCCATCCAATGTTCAATAACGAAATCAGCTAACCATGGCGGACTTTTAGTACATATATCTTCTAGGCCAAGTAGAATATCTTCGCCGAACGACAGGGCTTTTGCTGATTGATAAATGCATGCTACTTGTTCGTCGTATTTCAATTGAAGAAATTCATTTCGAGCGTATTTAATAAGAAAGTAACTATCTGTATTTGATGCACGTGGACCATGTAATTTCTCATTGTATTGAATAAATAAATCACAGAATTCTTTTTCATCGTCAGCAATAGAATTGTTATTACAGCCAATACTAAACAACAATTGTTGATAGTCATTAGCTGTTTTTTGCCATTGATTTGGATAGTAAAGCATGTATTTTTTCAAGATTAAGAGAAGTTTTTTCGAAGCATATCGAAGAGTATACTTCCTCACATGATCCCATGGTGTCTCAGAATATGTCCACGTATCAATATGATTCAATAAATAAGCTGCATACGATGTTGTTGATTGTGGAATAACTAAATCATATTTTTCACCACTTTGCCGTGTGTAATTGACATACAAGTCAGATGATTCTTCGTTACCCATTGGAATAATCATTTCAATAGTATTGATGTCATCAGATGAATCCGTATCTCGTAATATCTCCAGTAGAACTATTGATGAACAAATCCAATCATGATCAAGCGAAGATGATTTTTCCGTGTCACGAATATGCGGCAAAAACTTGAGAGCTGCTCGTGAACCAATTAAAATACATTCTTCGGATTCAGTGACATTCGGTATTTTCTGTAAAATTGATAGAATTTCTTGTCGATCAGTTATTCGACGTATTTGACTTTGTGACATATTCTCTTTGCTTGATTTCAGTATAATGTAAGGAGTAGAGAAAAACACGCACACACACACACTGCTTTTCTTTTCTTCCGACTCTATGACTAAGTATGCATACTATCTTTACATCTTTTTTCATTTATCTTTAATATTATACGTAGAAGAAGAAGAAAAAAATGAAAATTCTTTCAGTTCAAGTTTATTTGATGCATCAAAACAATTTTTCAGCCATTTCGCCCAGATATTTCACGTATGGGCTGTAACCAGCTGCAATCAATGCCTCACGAAACCAATTTAATGACGCGGAGGTGAGTCCACGTCGTGTCAGCTCATTCAACGCGGCGACTGCAGCGACACGCAATTGTGGACTAAGTAATGCTGTTCGTGTCATGAGAACGGCGATTGGTATCATTATGATAGTTTTGAATGTAGTGTTGAAGAACAATGAGAAGTAAATTTATGAAGTCATAATATATGTATGTGTATATATATATATACGATTTAAAACGGAAAAAACCGAGCGCGCATACAACTGTTATTTTCCTACCTAAAATAAATAGTGCGTCACCATCTATTTGCGACTCAAAAACATACGATAAACCGGTTTATAATTATAATACTAACTGCAAGGTACTCGCTGAAAATATGCATGAAATACAGAACGATAATCATGATATTATAAATATTACTCAATTATATAAAATTAATAATCGAAATTATAGTCGTAAATCAGATTTTGTAATTGTAAAGATGAATTCACTCCTTTTTCAGTTTGTCTTATGACTCATTGTATGTTTATCAGATAAGAAGCTGTATGTGTTTGAAACGAATTTAATATTGTTATTTTTCGTCTTTATGAAATAATGTTTTTACGACAGTGTTTTGGGTGTAGAAAGAGTAAAAGTCTTTTTTTACATCAGACTTCAATTGGTAATAATGATGAAATAGAAAAAATATCGACAATTGAATGTTTACCAAATGAAGTGCTCTTTCTTATTTTTGATTATATGAATTGTCATGAGATTATTTCTGCATTTATTAATCTTAATATTCGTTTACAATCATTATTATCTTCGTATTCATCGCATCATCTAAGCAATTCTTCTCAACTAACGAAAAAAATATTTGAATTAATGCAACAATTATCACTTTGTGTGGAAAATACCACTGAATCTTTAACATTATACTATACACTAGATTCAATCATTGATGTTGATCAATTTTTCTCCATATATCCAATTGATCTTTTCTATGCTAAATTAAAAGTTTTATCATTTCATCTCGATCAAAATCTACCAACATCTCTTATTCATTTATTACCAAATTTTCAACAATTGACACATCTTTCTATATTCAGTATTAAAAAACATGATCGTTTTACTGAATTTGCCGAGGAATCTATTTGTCATACAATCTTCTTCGAAATTAAAACATTAAACTATTTCAAATCTAATATTCGATTAGCATTTTCAATAATCGATTCGGAACAAATCTCAACAATTGAATATCTTGAACTTTATCGTGTAACATTCAATCAATTATATTGGCTCTGTCTTCGGATGCCAAATTTAAAATCAATTACTATCGAAGATCCACTATTTTCATTTGAACAAGAACAACATCAACTGCAACAAACATTCGAACAAATAAATTGTTTGAAATTAAATTTTCTGAGTCGTATCGATAACGTTCAACGCATTTTCGAACATTTAAAACATTTCACTCATTTAAAACACTTCGAACTACAAGGACAATGTTTTCAACATAGTCGACCTATTGATGGTTATCAATTAGCAAGTCTTATTCAACAACATATTCCTCAAATAAAAATATTCAAATTCTTTTTTATCATATATCAAATTTGGCTTGTAGATATGGATGACTTTATTCAATCATTTCAAACAGATTTCTGGCTAATTGAAAAACAATGGTTCGTCACATGTAATTATCAAGATGAAACAAAACTATTAAGTTATTATACTGAATCTAGTATTCGACGTGACTTAAAGTATACTTCCCCATGGATACAAATGTCAACTGCAATACAAAGAACTAATTCAACTGTTGATAAATTAACTTTATCTATAGATAATAGTTTATTTCTTCGATCATTAGATCATTTTAACAACATACAATCATTGAGTCTGTTCATGATCTCTCCTGATGTAACTTACAATCAACTGAGTAGATGTATCAATTTCTCGTCAATGAAACATTTCAAGTGGAAATCTGAAGCAAATAGCAAACTATTTTTTGATATTCTCAAATACTGTTCAGCGAATCTCAATCTTCACATAAGTTCTCTACATCTATTAGATATTATTAATCGAAGCAAACGAAAACAGATTGAATATTTGAAGAAAATTGGTTCATTGCACATAACTGATCATCAACGCGATCGATATGATAAAAAAGCAATTTATCCTTGGTGTTCATATTTTCCAAATGTAAAACAACTTTTTCTATCACAAGGTTTTACACAAGCAGAAATTAGTTATATAATCAATTCATTCGAATCATTAACATTTCTTTTCGTTATTTGTGGAAGATTAATACTTTCAGATGAGTCCACATTTATCGATTCATTACAAATTCATAAAGACAGTGTCTTCTATCGATGGTATATAGATGAACTTTATTTGTGGTTTGAATGATAATGATAATATAATATCGATCATTGAGCATCGCATTCTCTAACTTCATTTTTTCCAAAGTTTATTGAATGATGATAAAGGTTTTATGAAATAAATTAACAAACTTGCTATTAGAAAAATAACAAGACAATATTTCAACATAAACTTAACGGTTGGCGTCTTTTTCGATTCTTTGTTTTCATCAGGAACATTCATTAAATCAACATCTGTTGAAACAGGTTTTACTAATAGAAATAAATACGACGAGATAAAAATTACGATGGCTCCTAAGAAAATAGTTAAATTTGCTTTGATTTTAAATACTGCCACATTGATATATAAAAGAACACCAGTAGCACACGCCGTACTGAATGTTTTCACAATAACATCGGCATATTTATAAACAAATGTAATCACAATACCTAAGACAGAATTACATAGAATAATAGCTATTACCATTAATGAATATCCTTCAAAAAATTGTTTTCTTGTTTCATTTTTAACAAATAAATTCGGAAAAAAGAAGAATAATGTCAAATTAAGTGTCAATCCAAATGTATAGAGTATGGCATTTTGTATATGCATATTAACAGAATATGTTTTAATAAGACGTTCATTCCAAACTGAACAAATTGCTGTTATTAAAGTGCTAACAATTAAAGTAATATAATCTTTAATAGCTAGAAATGGTGCATCTCGACATGAATCATATTGAACGATAATTAAACCGACAACTTGTAAAATAATTGAAGCCCATTGTTCTCGCACAAGCGTACGTTCACAAAATAACCATAGTAGAATGGCTGATAGAATTGATGAGAAAGATTTGAACATAGAAATCGATGCCATATCTACATATAAATAGAGTACAAATGCTAATTGATTATTGATAACATATAATAATGCTAAACCAAAAGTATAAGCAATGAAAATGCTTTGTACTTCTTTTCGAAACCATGCATAACATGCTAAAAATCTATTATAAATTTTATTATTCGATGACGAATCATCTATCGATACAGATAACCAGATAAAAGTTAAACTTATACATAATTTGATGAATTCAGCTGATGCTATAGCTGATAATGGTGAATACGTATATTTTCCTTTTGTTTGCGAGAATTTATAAACAATCGAAACAAATACTTGTACTAATAGAAGTACTAAAAAAGCTAAGATTTTTGTATCAAAAATCATTTTGTATATCTAAAAAGAAAAAAAAGAATTCAATTATCAAATAGTGCTATTTTTTCTAGTAAGATAGACTGCTTCAGATTCTAAAATTTCAATCAATGTCTGTCTGATATCATCTTTAGATAGGTCTATTCGATGACCACATCGTTTTTGTTTGATATTCTCTGATGTTGAACCACCTGCACAACAATCTCCCCAACAATCATAAAGTCGAGTGATAATCGAGTGAAATGGTGTTTCACGACGAGTAAGATCGATAATATTTACCATCGTAGGTATCGCAATTTCATGGAAATTTTTAACTTCATAGAACACATTTGATAAATCAATAAAATCTTGAAAGAAACATCTCGGTATATAATAGATATCAGACCATCTATAATCATAGAATTTTGTCTTTTCGTTTTTATATTCAAATACTTATATTACATTACCCTCCACAGAAAGTACGTGCATCAGTTACAAAACGTTTCGGATATTTTTTTGCGACCATTTCTGTAGCATTGAGTGCGACACGATGATACCCGCTATCCCATGCCCACCAATCCCAACCTAATGTGCTTTGTACACATCGAAATGGCGGCAAAGGTGAATCGGGAAACCAAATATGATGAAAATTCAAATTATCAAATTTGAAAGGATTTATCCATGCCTCAAATTCAACAATAGAATATGTCTTTGAATGTAATTTATAGTATATAATAACTTACATCAAAATGAAAATATAATAAACCTTCTATAGTTGAATAATTTTGCAATAAAATATGCATGGTATCTGCTACAGCTTTGTATTCAGTCAGTCCATCTCCCCACCCATCACCAGTTAAAGTAAGGTTCGAAGAATTATTTGGTATAGAATAATGTAGTTGTGCGAAGAAAGGCCGATATTTTTCCATAACAGTTATTCTTTCGTTACGTGCTGAATTCCATCTGATAAAACCAAGAGTATTCCGAAAAGGTGATACTAATTGATTATCATCAACTGAGGTAAAATGTTGTAGTCGTTGTTTTTCATTAGAATGATAAAAGTAAAATACACAGAAAATAAGGCTAATCAATATAATTCCCTGAAGATGTTTGCTATCGAATCGCATTGGTATAATGTATATGTTTTAAAAAAAGAGACAAAATATAATCTACAAATAATAGGCGATATATGTTTTATTACGAATATAAAGTTTAAAAAAAAGAAACTAATAGCAATAAGAAAATATTGAATGTCTACCTTTATTTAGGCAAGAAAATGTTCTCAACTAAATTCCAGATGAGATTCTTTTTTCGATGATCAAAATTATCTGGATAGAAATGAAAAGTATTATAAATTAAATAACCAGCTAGTTTAACGATACGATCATCTTTTGGTGAAGATATAACCTGTTGATCGATTAAATAAGCCCAAAATAATTGATCAATTTTAGTGAATGTTGAATGCGGAATATGTTCACCAAATTCTAATATATAATCAAGACCAATAATTGATTGATAGATTTTTGCATAATCATAAAATCGATCGCCTTTTATTGTATATTTGTCATGTATTTTTCCTCTCATATCAATAAATTTGAATTCACTTTTATGAAATAAAATATTCGAAAACCATAAATCTCCATGAATGACATCGGTGATAGGAATCGGTTTCGAAAGATACTCATTTAAGAATATCTTGATATTATTGTAAATTGTATCAAAATTTTCGAATGGATAATTATGCCCACATTGACTTCGCTCTTCAAATTTATTTTGATAATGCAAACGAAGATCTTCTTGTTCGATTTGAACTCCATCATCAAGTGATGTTGAATGAATAATTTTCACAGTATTCAAAAGTTTAACAAGAAGAAAATCTTGTAAGAGTCCTTCGTTATATATTTTACTTAATAATGTTCCATCGATAAATTCAAGTAAGAATCGATTATCATTTTCGATACTAATCAATGTAGGAAAATATTTATTCAACGATGAAAATTGAATATGATTATAAAACCAAATTTCTCCGAGTAATGACGGTCCTTCTTTCATAATTCTTGCTTTATTAATTCGTCTTACTTTATTATATTTATTTGCTCGATAATCATAAACTGATATTGAATTATCGAAAAAACCAATTTGTTCGAATAGATTCTTATCAAACGTATTGAATGCTTTATCATCAATATAAATATCGGCCCAAGGTTTTCCAAAATATAATTCATCGAATGGAATTTCGAATTGATTTAATGTTTCTAATGTTGTTTGACCAACAACTTTAATTACTTTGCCAATATTATCATTGCAAGTAACCATTTTTCTTGCTGTATAGATAATAATATCATGTCCTTGAGATTTTAATAATTGTAATAAATGTTTTATATGTTCAATTGGTTTAACAGTTGAATAATCTTTATATTTAGTTGGATATGAAAAAATAGTATTGTCTAAATCAACGACAATTCGAAGTTTTTTCTTCGTAATTTTTTCGATATTAAGTAGAATATCTTTTGGTGTACCAAGACTAAATGATTTTGATAATGGATAAGATTTAATATGAATATTATCTGTTAACATTTTTTTAAATACGTAGGATAAAAATGGTTCATCTTCAGTTGTTTCCATAATTTCTTTTAAATAATGTAAACAGGTTTCATAATTTTGAAATCCATATCCTCCCATACAAATATAATCAGATATCATTTGACGTTCTTGAATTTTTAAAATATTATTATTATTATCTGTTTGCACGAAACTGTAGTGCGAAAGATTGGTAGGATTTTTGTTTGTTAACAGAAAATTACCAGTAGGCAAATCGTTCAATGACGGAAAGCCTGCATAAATATTATCATTATCCAAAAAGAGTATTTGTTCATCATTAGATAATTTTAACTTTTTTAATCCAAGAAAACATGTTTCAACTGGACCTCGAGTACGAAACCCGATTTCAATAAATTCAAAAGTAATATCTTTATATGTATTAATTAAGAATTCTTTCAAACCATAATTTTCCAATTCATAATAATAAAAGACTGTTAATACCTTTAATACACTTTTCAATTCATCGATTACATATTCGATAAGTGGACGTCCCAATACATAATTCAATGGTTTCGGATAGATATTTTTAAAACGTGTTCCACTTCCACCACATAAGAGAATAACCTTCATAGTCGTTGTTAATGTTGCTGAAATTCAAACAAATCAAAAACTGAAAAATTATTGTTTTATTTAGATAGTCTTGTCGTTTGAGATAGAACAGGATTCTTTTCTGATTCCGCTGATTATAGGTAGAAATAGAAATAAATCGATTAATTATATTGAGGATGAGGGTGCTATTTACTGAAAAAGAAACCAGCAATTTCACGATGAAAACGCAAAGAAAGTAACAAAAATATGTGCTTTTACTTAAAAAAAACAGAAGAACTTAAACAAATACATGATGTGAAAACTTTAATCGGTGTTCATTAAGAGGCTAAATAAGTAAAAATTACAAGATATAGTTTCTTTTCTTTTGTAGTCGAATTGGATTCAGCTAAAATGTACACAAAGAGAAATCATTTTACTCTAGCACAACAAATTCTACGCAGATAAAAACAAGTAACGTTCATCGAGAGTCGATTAATTTTACCCTCGACTGAATGTCTAAGTGTGCACGTATATAAAAGTTTCAATTAAAGACGATCGACTATACGTACAGTGACTCCAAATATTATTGGTCCACCTTTACACGACACTTTTACTTTTGCTACTACACAAGAACGATAGGAGAAATCAATCAAGTGTGACTATAATTATGTACCTTTAGTGTTACCAGTAGTGTCCGATTTGAAAGTTGAATTCAATTTTCGATTTTATCTCTTCAATTGAAATTTCAACTGTCAACTTTCAATTTTCGATTTTATCTCTTCAATTGAAATTTCAACTGTCAACTTTCAATTTTCGATTTTATCTCTTCAATTGAAATTTCAACTGTCAACTTTCAATTTTCGATTTTATCTCTTCAATTGAAATTTCAACTGTCAACTTTCAATTTTCGATTTTATCTCTTCAATTGAAATTTCAACTGTCAACTTTCAATTTTCGATTTTATCTCTTCAATTGAAATTTCAACTGTCAACTTTCAATTTTCGATTTTATCTCTTCAATTGAAATTTCAACTTTCAAATTTCAATTTTCAATTTTCTACGTTCACAAAGAGACGCCCTCACCCTCTTCAATTGAAAATTGAAATTTCAATTGAAGAATATAATTTCAATTGAATTCAATTTTCAAATTGGACATGTATGACCTAAATTTAAACCCTCTCTATCTATGATGGTATAAACCAGTTCTTCTGTGCATGCAGTAGTTTCTTTTCAGATCCAGAAATTTACTCTGAAATTATAAGCACAACAGCATTTTCAATTATATTCATCAATGGAATCAAATCACTTCACACGATTCTTCAGCATTAAGTTATACGGAACGATTCTTATTACAATCATAACAGTACTTTTATCAGTCTCATGGGTCAAATATAAAACTAATATAAACATTTATAAAACATATTTATCTTCAAATACAACTCATAGCAGGAGATGGGGAACACGACTATCGGTTTCAGAATATCTAAATATGACACATTCACAACTAATTAGTCCGAATGGTCAATTTATACTTGAATTAGAAAAAGATGGAAATCTTAAATTAAAACAAACGTTTCAAAATAGAGAATTTGATGGTAAAATTAAATATTGGCAACGAGATATATGGTGGACAAGCACAGGTGATTCGTGGCCTCGCATTCATCAAGTTATTCTTACATCAACTGGTGTACTTAAAGTTCAATTAAAAGACGCTACTAAAAATGAATGGAAAGATATTTGGACGAGCACGTTATTAGACGGATGTGATACTAAACAATCAGATAATAATGGATTTGCATTTCTTTCTCTAGAAAATTCTGGTGCATTGAAGATCTTCAACAATACACATGCTATCTGTGTTCTAAATAAAGACGTTTATCCTGAGATAAACTCGACATCATTCTCACCTTCAGATAGATTAGCTGTGATCATCGCCGGCTTATTTCGAACCCTTCCAAAAACATGCGACAGTCACATGAGAAAGATTGTGGATAAATGGCCAGGGAAATTGGTTGATATCTTCGTATTTACATATCTACAAGATGCAAGAGACTTATTCGGCATGCCAGTCACAAAAGAAAATATCGAAAATGCACTTCGCAAATGCTACGGTACCCATTTGAAGACAGTCGGCATCGAAGATGTTACTAAAATAGAAGAACGATACAAGGCTGTAGGCAAAGAATTCGAAAATTGTGGAAATAAACTGCATCGACTATATTCACAAGTGAAGACTGTTTATCTTGCAGGACAACTAATGCGTCGATATATGATCACTTATGGAATCACATACGAATATGTTCTGCGATTTAGGCCTGATACGAATATGTGGGGACGCATACCGGCCTTACCTTCCATCGATTTTGAACAAACAAAAATCTATCTTATTCATCCTGCAGGAGAACATTATTATTGGTGTTTCAGTCATGATGGAAATATTAGAGTTGGAACTTCAGATCAGATGGCTTATGGCAGATTAGCAGCAATGAATCTTTATTTGAATTTGTATACGGTTTTTCCACTTTTGGTATCTGTAGTTAGAGGTAACGAAGCGACGTCAATTAAAATGGATTTCAGTGCCTGTACACCTAATATCGACGGTAAAACTTGTCAGAACCGTGATCCTTGTGCAATAGAATGTATTGTAAATTATTGGATGGTGTTAAGTGGATTGCAGCCTGAAGTTCTATGGACTTGGGAACAGAATCTATTGCGTTAGGTTTTTTTTCTGAGTAAAATGTTAAGTTCATACATCAATAAAAATTTTCAGAGTATTTCGCATCAATTATATCTTGAATTGTTGACTTAAATATTTTTCTTTTTGAATGAGAAAACACTTCTTAGATATAAAAATCATTGATTATCAAGAAAGTTTTAAAAAAAACGGAATATTTTATTTGATCTTGAAGTTTACGATTGAATGTAAGTCGTGGCGAGGGCTTTGGATCGACGAGGATTATCAATTTTTTAAATAACATTGATAAATATAAAACTTCATAATGTTTGATATTAATATATTTTAATGAGCATAATACATATGAAAGATAATCGTAGTGATTTCGAAGAATTTTTTCTTTTTGTCATGATTTCATATATTCGTTCGTTTCAGTCAGAGATGGAAACGGTTTGGTGTTTTCAAAACCTCTAAACCGAACCGAGGCTTTTTCGTTAAAACATTCTTCATGTATGATTGAATGTGATCCCGCGCTTTTTTCTTGCTGGCATTCCTCGTCCTCTTCTAGTGAAAGAAAGAGTGCTGTAACAGATGAACTGAGTCTCATCTGTATTTATAATAAAATTAAAAAAGATTGAAATTAATCCATTGTACAAATCATACTCAAAAATGATTTTATCTGTTTGATATATCCATCACCTGCAACAACGATTTCGCATTTGTTGATCAAGTATTGTTTGAATGGCAAAACACGATGAAGTGTTGGTCGTTGGTCACCACTTAATGCTTGTATCACTGTATTAAATGAAAGCAAAAAACTACAAACATTTGATAAGACATCTTGATCAATTAATGAATAATCTGTTAACGATTGTTGATCAACTACATGATTTATTTCAGCAAATATTTCCAGGAAAACATTTAACATAGCAAATGCACCACTAAAACGAGTCGGTGAATACGAAAATAGTTGTTTTGATAAATTTATCTGTTTATGAGATTGACGAATTTTCGAAACAATCGATTTGATACTATCAAACAAACATTGAACAATATCACAATTGACGAACTGACCATCTATTTTTTTGTTGTAAACGTATGTTGTAGCTGCCCTAGTCGAACTTCTTTTGGCATGCGCATGAGAAACTTGAGTTTCTTGAGCAGGAAAGTCCAGCGCTATGGACACAACTTGAGGTCTGCGCTTTTCATGCGCATGAAAACAAAATTTTGTGGAAAAAAATATAATTTTCAATGTAATTTTTCTCAAAAATAATCGTTTTTCTCTCAAAAAAAAAGTTTGACTTGGCTGAAAAAAGATTATATATTTTAATCAAGATTTTATTAATATTGTTTTTCTCATGAGCTTGAGTTTCTTGAGTTTCTTGAGCTTCTTGAGCAAGAAAGTCAAGCGCTATGGACACATATTGAGGCCTGTGCAGGCCAAGAAAGACAAAAAAAAAGTTCGACTAGGGGAGTTAATTATGACTATTTTTGCCGTTGCCAAATGAGTTAGAAAGGTTTCTCCTATAATTAATATTTTTGAATGAGACAGTAAAAACAAAAAACTTATAAGATGTCCTTTATTTCAATTAAATTCTTTTTTGTCGATGTACAACAAAACATTGAGAGTTTCTCCTACATGCATGTTTAAAAGAATCTCATTCGTTACTTCTTCTGTTGAAAATAGGCAACATTTTATTCGAAGTCTTCTGACTTTATGATTGTATTTTGATTTTTCAAACTTCAAGATAAAAATGAAATATTATCATCATTCAACGATTGAAAAGAAACCTACTACTGTCAATCATATAAAAGTACGAAGTTCCAGAAATTTGATTGGCGTCGACAAAACTGAAGTGGAGCGTTGTAAACCGGCTCCGGTAAGTACAACAAGAAGGTATATTTTGCAACTATTTTAACTGATATTTTTAGTTACAGTCAACAAATAATGATAAACTAAATCATAAAATAGAAGCATCTCTTCAGCAACAATCATCAGTTCGATTATGCAAATCTTTACTCAAACCATCCACCACAAATCAAATTCAAGTAAATCTTATCATTTGCTGTGAATAATTTGGTTGAATATAGGTTTTACGAAAGAAAATAACCGAAAATAAAAATGGAGAAACAGAGCATAATCTCAATGACCCTGTAGTAAAATTTATTAAATAAAAATATTTGCTGTATTTCTAATTTATTCATATAATCGAAAGAAAGCTAATGCGCGAAATATTCAAATGGATTCGGTTGCTCAACAAACCAATAAATACAAATGGAAATGTTTGAGAAGGTAGTAGTCTCCACGCACTCATTCAGATTAAGAGCACATTTATCTAAATCAATAATTATAGAGCTAGTGGCTACAATTCTTGTTCATGTATAATTGCATCGATATTTACTGGTCTTCTCTTAGCCTTTGGTATAGCTGCAGCTATTATAGCATTATCAACTATAACAACAGAGACGACAACCAATCCTACAACAATAACAGCTACAACTGCAACAACGACAACGACAACAACAACGACAACGACAGCTACGACGACAACAACGACAACGGCAACAACAACAACAGCTACGACGACGACAACAACTACTTGTATGTTCTACTATCCTATGTTTCATTTACATGAATATACACTTTTATTCTCATTTTAGCGGTAACATTATCTATAGGTACAAGTGATACTCTGCAAGGTCTTTGGAATACTGTTGCTGGGGGTAATGGTAGCATCGCAACACCTGGTAGTAATGTAGGAAATTATGTTACGGGTGAAGGACCGCCAAATGCGTTTGATGGAAATTGTAATAGCAAATATTTGAGCTTCGGTCCATGCTATGGCAATGGTCCCATGTCATGCGAATGCGGTACGAATACTGGCTTTCATGTAACGCTGTTTAATGGTGCTGTATCAATAAAAAGTTTACGTTTTTGCGCTGCAAATGACTACTCTACACGTGATCCAATAACGATGACATTGGAAGGCAGTAATCAAACTGGTTCAGCACTGTTCCATGGTTCAAGTTGGACTTTGATTTATAATGGTTCGTGTGGACTTGATACTGATCCAGGACGTTCTCAATATGGTCAATTCGTAAGATTTTCATACAATACAATATCTTATACAAGTTATCGAATTCTTCTTACTTCGAAACGCGGAGTTGATTGCTGCCTTCAATATGGAGAAGTGACACTTTTCGCGTCTTAATTTGAAAGAAAGACAAAAACAATTGTTCTTTTATTGCATTATAAACTAAGACACATTAATATTACATTCTACTTTTATTAAACATTGACAGATAAACAAAAAGAAATATGAGTTATTATTATTTTTATTTCTGTTTTCCAATATTCGAAATCCTTATAATATCTTAATCAAATCATAAGTGAAGCCTTGTCTTCTTTTTTCCAAACATTCAATTCAACAAGTAACGTTCGTCGTACCGACTCACTTGACCCTCGACTGTAGATGTTCGAAGTACTTTGTGTGTCTAATTGGTAGCAATGTATATTATCATTTTTTGCTTATGTGATAGTATTTGAAAACGTGCACTCAGTAGTTTTTTCATTAATTAAGTAATTAAAAAATGAACTGTGACAAAAGGTTATTTTATTTTATTAAAAACTTGCTAAAACGCTGTATAAGCAATGAAATTTATAACTTGAGTTTGTCATAAAAGAAAAAGAGTTTTAGAACCACTGAGCAAAACGTAACGTAACTGTGTTTCACTATATAATTTATCTAGTCTTTCTATTTCTGCAACTTGAGATTGTGTCGGTTTCATCAGTAAGGTTTTAAAATTTGCTGCTATGTCATCGGTTCCGTGCGGTAGTTTTAAGTCAATTACAACCTTATTCATAGTTTGACCTTGACTTTTATGCGTTGTGATTGAATACGCAGGTACAAGTGGTAATGCATGTCGCTTAATCGATAACATTGCCTTCTGATTTGATTTCAGTTTCTTGTCTTTTGGTAGAATTTCAGCAACGTTAATACGAAATGTCTGTTCAGTAAGTGGTATTGGGACGAGATTTGATGGAAGTTGTTCGAAGTTGTATTCCATCTTTGGTCTGGTGATTTCAATTATAGCGTATAACGGCTTACGTATATATCGTGTATTACTAGGAAAAGGTATGTTTTCTGGAATAATGTCGACCGAAGTAGAATCTTCTTCGTAGACCAGCTGCCGAAAGATTCCATTCATTCCATTAATAAGACCTAGTTCAATTGCAATATTTTGTGTTAAAATGACCGGCATTCCAGGAACTAAGGGTAAAAGACCTGGTAAATGTTCGGTTTTACTGTCAGACAGTTCCAGTAATTTTTTAATTAATCTTGAATTGTCAATTAGCTTGCCTTTACAACTATCTTGAGCAACACATACATGAAGCGTTTTCTGCATCTCTTTTGTCTTATAAATTGCTGCTTTATTGTTTAATTGAGTTCGTACTTCATTTCGGAACACGAGAAGAGGAGCCTGAATAAGTTAAGTTAGAGAATGTTTTTTCCAAATGAAAGCGGTTACAGAATCAATTACAACTTTTTAAAAGGTTCAAAAATCACAAACTGCTCAGATCTTACAGTTAGCGAAAGGTCAGTTAAAACTGGTCATGGAATTAAATAATACCCAAAGCGCACTTAATCGAACAATGCACCTTGTTAATGAGCACATATACACACTGTGTGTTCACGACGAAGCTATCAAGTCTGTTGGAAAATTTTCCATATTTATTAATAACAAACTGAACGCCTTCATGCACTCAGTGGAAGGTCACTTTTTGCATAACTCCATGGAACGTATTTTAAAAAAACGACCTTAACTTGAACTTTGTTCATCATGATGATATTCCTAAATTTACTGAACTTATCATGCAAACAACGAACATTACACTTCAAGAGGATGCCATTAATTCACTTTCCATAATCGAATTGATAAAACGGCTAATTGTGCAACAAAGTACGTATATACGGTATGCTAAAACGATGCCCTAAACTCAAATTCGTAATTATATATAAAATAGATAGTTAGGTGAATGTTGCTTAATGCTTGTCAAATTTCTCCGTCATTTGAATTAAACGAAGAGGTAATTTGTCAGTCAAATTCGCATGTGTTTATTTTATTTAAAAATACAAAATAAGGTTGTAAACGTTCATTAGTAGATATTGAATTATTTAATTCAAGAATAAAGTCAAGATAATTTTCGATATACGGATGATAATCAAATCTCACACGAATTTCGACTTCATGTCCATCACCTCGAAGTATATCGTTATCAATTGTCCAATCAAATAAACTTGTACCTGTAGTAATTTCAAATGGATTCATCTCAATAACAATACAATCGAATTGATCTCCAATTAAACCAATATCGATTACATAATTTGCATACTTCTCAGGAAATGGGTCAAACAATGGCTGAATCGTATTTTTCCAATATTGAATAATTGTTATTTTAATTTTCTGAACAGTATTTACATTTTGTAGATGATAGTATTTACAATAATGATTGTATTGTGAAATAGCAGTTAATTGTGATTGATAGACAAAACAACGAAATTCCATTGAAGGATCTAATTGATTATTCCATTCTCGAATAATAATATGATTATTCCAATTGCTATTCACTTTGTAACAATCTAAAACTTCGTTCAAATCATGATAAATTCTTTCACTTGATAAAATCAAATTCAATGTTTCGATTTCATTTGTGACTTTAAGTGAATGAAATTGTGCATAGTAAGATGCTATACTTTGCATATTTGCTTTTCCTTTTACTGTATCGTATTCATTGGCAAATGTGCTTTGTAATTCAGTTAGTTTTTGTTGATAGATTTCATTGGTAATTTGTGTATTCAATGGTCGACCATCTTTAGGACTTCGTGCACTTAAACGAATAAAACAATGCTTTGTAGTCGAATTAAAAACTTGTTCTTTTAATTGTTTTTCAATGAATTCAATCAATTGGGTATCATGAGAATCAAGTGATTTAGTTGTAGTGTATCGTGTTTGAATAAAATGTACAAATGCTTGAGCTATTGCAGGAGAGATTGGTATGAATTGTGTAGGAAATGTTTGATCTTGTATAAGTTTATACCATGCTTCAACATCAAAAGCTTCATTTGCACGTCGTTTTGTCAATTGCTGATCATAATCTGTTATTGTTTGTACAACGCTTTTACTTTGCCCCATTTAAAAAAGAGAATGTGTTTTGTTCGTTTCAAAATTATAATGATGACGTGACATGCTTTTATCATTGTTTACAAGATTACAGTGTATTGTATAAGAACGTTTGAATCTGTTGATTTTTGTCATAGAAAGAAACATGAAAATTATCAACAAGAGCATTTTTGAGATGCAAAAGACGATGACAAAAAGAAAAAGATTTACGATAAAAATATTAATCAGTACATTCTCGATAGTTTATAAAGCGAAGTAGATAACATATATGGTACTACATGTATTATGTAGTTACAGTGAAAGTTCGAACAAAAGCAAACAAACCTTCCAGTAATGATTCGGGAAAATTACATTTCGTCTCACTTCTTCATTTCGAACTTCCAGTAGAGAAGGCAAGATGCTTCTGTAGTTAAAGGTGGTGTTTTTCTATGCATAGAAACTACTGACTTCTAAGAATTTATTGAGTTCTCAAGTTAAGAATATTTCTATATCCACATGTATGCGATTATGGTGAAATTGTGGCGGAATTAGGGTAAAATAGGTACAAAAAGAGTAGACATGTCTGTCAGCCAGTGTCATTTGTTTAACTTATGTAACTTCAACTTTTATTTTTAATACACAAAAGAAAACACAAATAAATAATAGCACCAGTCAATCTAAAAACATTTTCTGTGTACAATCGATGGACCCGATTCATCATATTCTTGTTTTGAAATCCACATCTGTTGAAATGTTTGTAATGAACTAAGAATTGAACCGCCAATCCAAACTGCATATTTTCGTTCTGGTGGAGCAGCAATTCGAACTGTCATTGCCGATGGAGCCAGAGCTGTTATTTCTTTTTGCATTCGATCAGCAATACCGGGAAACATTGTCGTACCTAAACAAACATTCATAAATATTAAACATATAAATTACAAAGTATAAATGTATCAAATAGTTACCTCCTGATAGAACGATGTTTTGATATAATTCTTTTCGAATATCGATATCACCTTTCATAATTGTGTTGTAAACCATCTCAGCAATGCCGGCACCTTCTTTGCCAAGTAACGTTGGCGCAAATAATGCTTCCGGACAACGAAAACGTTCGTTACCGATAGTAATAATTTGACCATCTGGTAATTCATAACTCTTTTCAATACTGCTCGAACTAGTAGCTAATGCAAGTTCTTCTTCGAAATCAAGAGCTACATAAGCTAGTTTTTCTTTCATATCTCGAACAATTTCACGTTCAGCTGAACTTGTAAATGAATAACCACGTTCGGTTAATAAACGAGTCATCCAATCAGTTAAATCTCGACCAGCTAAATCTAATCGACCGATAGCATGTGGTAAAGCGTAACCTTCATAGATTGGTACAGTATGTGAAACACCATCACCACTATCGAAAACAATACCAGTTGTTCGACCGGTGGCATACAATGAAAGTACAGCTTGAATAGCCACGTACATAGCCGGTGTATTGAATTGTTCGAAAAGAATTTGTGTCATTTTTTCTCGGTTAGCTTTTGGGTTAAGTGGTGCTTCAGTGACCAAAACTGGATGTTCTTCGGGAGCAACACGAAGTTCATTGTAAAATGTATGATGCCAAATTTTCTCCATATCATCCCAATTTGTTACAATACCATGTTCAATCGGATAACGCATTGTTAGAATACCTTTTCGAGCTAGAGCTTCATCGCCAATATATGCATCTCTATTACCCATACCAGGCATAATTGCTGTGTAATGTGGTCGACCAACAATAGCTGGAAAGACTGCACGTGGTGCATCTTCGCCACTGAAACCAGCTTTGACCATACCAGAACCATTGTCAATGACAATAGCATTCATTTCATTATCATTGTAAGACATTTTGTTTGTTTGTTTGTTTGCTTTTATTTTGATTAATTGTTTAGATTGTAGAAGAATGATTTACTTTGAAAATAACAGTGTCCTTATAAACATTTTCCAATGACTATACATGGTAATGAGTCACTTCAATAGAATTGCGACATTTAGATAACACATAATAAAACAATGACTAAAAAGGGAGTGTATCTTCAAAAGGAAACTATGTTCGTTTATTCGTGTCCAAAAAAGGAAAAAAAATCTTAGATTTTTATTTTTCGTTCTTTTTTTAAACATTTGTCAATAAAGCAAAAATGTCATACAACAAAACTAGAAACAAATCGACTTTCTGCAACGTATTCATATATATATATCGATTTTCGTGAGCAAGAGTTACGGTTGCGGGGCTGGTTTTTCCTATGGTTTGCTCGAGCGACTAATTACATTTATGTGCATCTATACTTCGGGGTTGCTGAATTCAAATTTTAATAATCATAGATTTTATTGAAAACTCCGAAATACAATTTGTTTCGTTTATCAAGAAAAGAAGTTTTATAGTCTTCAAAAATCTTTTATTAATTAAATTTTTATAAAAATTATATTGAATAAAAATATAGTCGTTGATTTAATATTCTTCGATTTCACCCTAGACGAAGCAAAATGCAGTAATAAATTTAAAATCGTAATTATTCGATTTTTCACACATACTTCAACTGAATCAACACCAACTTCTTCATAATCTTTTTCTAATGCCGCCAAATCTTCTCGAGCTTCAGAGAATTCACCTTCTTCCATACCTTCACCGACGTACCAATGAACGAAAGCACGTTTTGCATACATTAAATCAAATTTATGATCGAGACGTGCCCAAGCTTCAGCAATAGCTGTTGTATTTGATAACATGCAGACAGCTCGTTGAACTTTAGCTAAATCACCACCTGGAACAACAGTTGGTGGTTGATAGTTAACACCAATCTTGAATCCAGTTGGACACCAATCAACAAATTGAATTGTACGTTTACATTTGATAGTTCTAATTGCTGCATTGATATCTTTTGGTACTACATCACCACGATATAAAAGGCAACAAGCCATATATTTGCCATGTCGAGGATCGCATTTAACCATTTGATTGGCTGGTTCGAACACAGAATTAGTAATTTCAGCAACTGTTAATGGTTCATGATAAGCTTTTTCAGCTAGAAAAACAAGTAATTCGATTGAAAAATTTTTCGAAATAGAAACTCGTTCTCATACCGTTGATGATTGGTGCATAGGTCGTAAGTGGAAAATGAATACGCGGATATGGAACTAAATTGGTTTGAAATTCAGCAAGATCGACATTGAGTGCACCATCGAATCGAAGTGAAGCGGTTATTGAACTAACAATTTGTGCAATAAGTCGATTCAGATTGGTATAGGTTGGTCGTTCAATATCTAAATTACGACGGCAAACATCATAGATGGCCTCTATAGAAAAAAAGAACATAACTGTCTTCATTAAAATACTAAACAAACAAACCATTGTCAACCAGAAAAGTGCAATCGGAATGTTCAAGAGTTGTATGTGTTGTAAGAACTGAATTGTATGGTTCGACGACAGCAGTTGAAATTTGTGGAGATGGATAGATAGCGAATTCAAGTTTGGATTTTTTACCATAATCCATACTGAGACGCTCCATTAACAGTGATGTAAAACCTGAGCCGGTACCACCTGTTAGAAATAACAATGTAATTAGATAGAAAAAAATTTTCAATTTTATTTTGCGCATACCACCAAAGCTGTGAAAAATAAGAAAACCTTGAAGACCTGTACATTGATCGGCTAATTTGCGAATACGATCAAGTACCAAATCCACAATTTCCTTTCCAATGGTATAATGACCACGAGCATAGTTATTAGCTAATAAAACAAGTATAATAAATGGATTATTATCAAAAAAATTTCTTTTTCGAATTTTACCGGCATCTTCTTTTCCTGTAATGAGTTGTTCAGGATGAAAAAGTTGTCGATATATACCAGTACGAACTTCATCTGTAATATAAGACAATGATTTTTAACTATTTGTTTTCTTTTTTGATCAATCAATTTACCAATGACAGTGGGCTCTAAATCAACGAAAACAGTACGTGGTACATGCTTGCCTGCGCCCGTTTCACTGAAGAAAGTACTGAATGAATCATCACTATTTCCGATGGTTTTATCCGATGGCTTTTGGCCATTAGGTTGAATGCCATGTTCTAAACAGTATAGTTCCCAACAGGCATTACCAATTTGAACACCGGCTTGGCCGATATGAATCGAGATACATTCACGCATCGAAACAAAAAGACAATTGTTACTTTTTTTTCAACAGTAGTTGATCGTGGAATTGTGTAAAATGAAGTGAATGCATCATCGAAAGAAAAAGTCTTCTACGTGATCCGTCGGATGGTGTCAGCAATGACGATCGAAATGAAAAAGATTAGTCACGCATATGTGCTAAATCATCATCGCAGCTGTGGACAAAATGAACGTGACTCATATAAAACAACAAATACATAGATGGTATATTGTCAGACGGATGAAATAATGCTTCTTTCATGCACTTCTCATCAATGGCATCTACGCATAATCTTGCGCAAGTAAAAAACAATGTGTCACAGGCTGAGTCACCTGTATATGAAAGAAATTCTTGATTCATTAGAATCCTTGCGTGCGTATGTGTGTGTGTATGTGTATTTTTCGATTCTTTTCATTCGAATAAACGGTACTCTTCATACAATCATAGTGAGCTGACGAGCGTTACGAAGAACTACGTATCATGAAAAGAAACAAAATTGATTTGGTTTAAACCGTATATAAAAATTAGAGAATTAAGCGATTAGAATATAATTTTATTTCATCGATATTTCTCATGTGTAGAAGAGAAAAATACATAGATGTCTAATAATGACGTCATGTATAGGAGAAAAAAAGAGTGATGAAATCACACGTTAGCGTGAACTAGAATCAGCTAGAAACGCTAACAATTTCCGATGTTGGCTCCTGTTGTGCAGTAATATTAAGCATAGTACCATTCCATTGTTTTAAACATAGACTGTTTCCAAATGTAAAATTCATCGAACCTTGTAGAGAGAAACGAGCCGTTCCTTTCAAAAAAGAAGCTAGCATAGCAACTCTCGTATTTAATTTAGCCGAGATTGCCAAATCAACGTAGGAAGTTATAAGTTCTTGACGAGGACTGATACGAATGTGTGTCTGGTTTCGAATAAAACCGAATTGGTAATCAGCATTCATTTTTTCACCATAATCAATCTTGAGATTGAGATCATGGATGGTTAAAGCTGTAATGAATGGATTGGTAAATCGAATGCGTGTTTTTAATTGATCAGTTATACCAAGTGAAAGTTGAGCTATTTCCCCAGCAGTTAATTTTTTGAAAATAAATTCTTGAATAAGAGATTTATTTCCGAAAAGATGAGAAACTGTTGTGTGAATACAGTGATCATTATTATCTAGCGAAAGTAACGATATAAGAGTATCTGTAATCAATAGAAATATCACATATAAATATTTACGTAATACATTTTCGCCGAATGTATAGACGCTATATGTTCTATTGATATTGTTAATATCATGGATAATATTTTTTGGCGTAGATTTCATCTTGATGATTCAATTACCTTAAATCAAAATAAATAGAAGGATTACATATATACATTTGCGTCGTAAATTTTAATTAGTACTGAAATTACACTGGATTTTGAAGTAGAAAAACAGAGTTTTTTTTTCTTTTATTGAGTCACAGTAAATGACACATTATGCCACAAGAATCATCGAATGATTTTTACTTGATGAATGACTTTTAGATGTTGATATACTCGATAGTAATGAGGTAAACATGAAATAGTTGAGCCTGTTGACCAAATTAACGTTCTGCTTATTTTTGCCAGATTTTTTCAACAATGAAGTTTCGTTTTGTTGCTGTATTATTCAGTGTATTTTATTTAAACAAAAATTAGATTGTTTCTAAGTAGGATTTCTTTTGACACAGACTTTGTTTAGAGTATTGAATCGAGTTCGAAGTTCCTCTAACATCGATTGAAGACGACGATTTTCAGCTTCAAGTTGTTTAGTCGCATTTGCAAGTTGCATAAATTGTTGTTGTATTGGAGCAGGGTTTTTTCGCACCATTTCTCGAAAGCAAATAGATAGCGTGTGCTCAACAATGGGTGGTCGTTTTGATAGAGGTAACTGACAGATTTCGCATGGAACCATTTCAAATTCACATACGCTTTCATGTTCTTCAAGATCGAAATATGGTAGAATCATTTGACATCCGTTGGGAGCATATGCACAATGGACGCGTAATTTTGAAAGAGCCGTAAGCAGATCATTAGGTGCCGGTGCTTCTTGAAAGTGTTTACAATTACATTCCTTCCTACCACGTTTAGTTTCATTTGTGAAAAACAAAGACCGAGAAAGCCTTTGGAAAATATTTTTTGGCGGATGACATGGGCCGCAAAAAGCAGAGTTACATGTTCTACAGGAAATTGGATTCCAAAGTATATTTTTGCAGTTCTCACAAAATAATTTTTCGTTTAAAATCATCTGCATACCATCTTCAAGTACAATTCTATCTAATTCCAACTTACCAATCTCATCCATCCATGGAATAAATACTCGTTTTACAACAGACTAACCAGAATGTACGATAATAACAATTATACTCATTCGCATATAAGAAATCTTACCTGATCAGCGATAATCCCTCGCGACACTAGAGCTGCTGTTTGATTATCTTTGGGACAAAAAAGAGTTCAAGTCAGGCTGAGTATAAAAGTGTACTTTACCTTGGGCTTGTTGAACTTCGTTCTGTGTTTTTTCTTGATAATCTCGAAGTTGCTTTTTAAGACAGATAATTTCAGAATGTTCCCTAGCAGCTTCAGCACGTTTGTATACGATCTTACAATCATCACATTTTGCTACAAGTGCTGGACATTCAGATTGATGTCCAACTAAATTCTTTCTTAATATTTCACGTTGACAATGAGGACATTGAAGACGCTGATATCCACAAGTCGTCTCATGTTTTTCCAGTGCCTCATATGAAACAATCTAGAGTATAAGTATATGTTACGAATGATTGTTGACACGAAAACAGAAACTGACTTCATTACAACCGTTTGGTTGATAAATGCAGACAATATGCAACTTAGCCAATAGCCGAGCAATAAATTTTGAACATGGCCTTTGCACAAAACTATTACATCGTAGTGGGCATTGATTAGGATGGTTTTCTAGCCACTTTGTAATACATTTAGAACAGAAATGCGTTTCACATTCTTGACAGGAGATTGGCTTCCATAAAATATTTTGGCAAATAGTAGAACAATGAAGATCCTGTAAATCAGTTTCAGTCGAACATTGTACACGTTCAGTTGCTAATCCTACATCATTTGTCGACATTGTTGTACGTTTGAGGATTGAGTCCGAAGAGCAAATAAAAGCAGTTTTTACCCACTGATTCATTGAAATTACAATATCCACTATTAACGATTATGAAGAGCAAATCATACAGCAATCATGAATGTCGCCAGTAAGCAATCGAACAATCACTCTTATCGTCTACTGGGTGTGTTGAGGGTGATTCACTTTTACTATCATATGTTGTATTTATTTCAATTCCTCGTGTTGCTTTTAATCCACGTTTAGCATCATATGCAGTTTCTGATTTTGTTTATTGAAATAATTAAGATTAATGACACCTGTATTAGTATCATATTTCATGAAAACAATAAAAGAACTATAGTTTATGTCACTCTGGTTGAATTCTATGATGTCTTTGATAGTAAATATGAACGAATATAGTTGCAATAGAATTTGCAATGATTACTAAACCACCATAAAGTCCAAGAAGTGATGAAATTATATCGAAAATAGCTCGATGTGTTGTATATGTAAATGAACAAAACGATGGTGAACATGCATTATAATAATGTTCATATGATACATTACTAATCCATTCTTCAACCAAAAGTTCATTTAAAATTGATTGAAAAGATAATCGAGATGTTTTCGACATATTCAATGGTAGAAATGATTGATTTCTTGTTTGAAGATTATTAATACATGTTTGATTGTATAGACATTGTAAATTTGATTTAAGTAAAGCTTCGAGCGGATAACAACCAACATAAAATCCAGGTATTGTTGGTATTTGTTGAACACATTCAGATGATAGACCACATGAACATTGATTATCATAGACTATTGGTTTTGTATGAATGACTTTTCCCCAATGTTGAGGATTAACAACTATAAGATCAGTCCATTTCCAATTTGTTTGAAATAATGATATAATTGTATTATTACTAATTATCATTCGAATGAGTTCTAGACTGTTTAAAAATGAATTGATTGTATCAGTTTGAAATTGTTTAATCAATGATTGTATTTCTAAATTTAATTGTGATGTTGAAACAACATATAAATGAATAAGATTTTGATTTGCAAGAGAATTAAGTTCATCGATTAGATATTTTTCTGTAAATTGACAAAATGAATTGATCATTTGAAAAAATCCAATAGCTGACGTTTGAAATTCTAATGGACTGTATGTTGATTGTAGATTTGGTAAAAGAAACATTTCAATCCATCGATCTGTAATAAATTCACTTGAACAAATTTGATGTCGGCGAGCAACTGACAGATTGAAAAATGTTTTATATGAAATTGATATTTGTGAACATGGACATTGAATTGTATCGGAATATTGATGAAAATAATTTTCATATGTTTCTAAGTCGGGTTCAGAAATTTGATTTGTTATCGAAATACGTGAGAATATATATAAAAGACTGAGTGTAGAAAATGTTGTTACAAGAAGAATTACACTGAAACGAGTTTTTAAACGTTGTTGATCATTGAAACCAGAATAGAACCATTGTTGAAATGATCGAATGGTTATACGAGTATTATTGATCATCTAAATATCAAACAAAACTCTCAGAAATCCTAAATGAAAACAAAAGATTAATACCTTCGATAGAAAATGAAGCAATAGAATAAATAAGATTTTCAATCCAGTCGATAGACCACCAAAAATGCCAATAACTATTATGATAATCTCTACTAATGAACGTATTTTTATTTGTTCATAAGTACACATTGAAGGTGCACAAGTTGCGTAATAATTTTCATAGGAAACATTTTGAATCCAACTATTAACAAACATTCGATTGATCACGAATTCAATAGTTTCATTTGGAGAATTTAAACTGCTATTAAGTGCACGTAAATTTGAAGTCGAATAAAACCATCGAAAAGTATAATAATTAACTCTATCTATACATGTTTGATTATAGAAACATTCGAGAGTTGAACTTAACAAAGCTTCAAATCGAGAACATCCCATGTATAAACCAGGTATATCAAACACGTAATCAGCTGCTGTCGATGTCGGATCATAGACTGCGAGTGGTGATCGACATGATGCAGACAACATACAATTACATTGACCATAGTAGAATGAAGAATTTAACCGGAGTAGACTAGGAAATATATTCCAACCTGCACTTAAATCGACAAATGCATTTGAATAAGCGCCTGCTAAATGATTACCATGAAGAATAGCTCGAATTAATTGAATTGTTCGAACAAAATTATTGATTGTTGTCGTTTGCCAATTGAGAAAAATGGCATCGGTTTCAGAATGAAATTGTTCTGCAGTAATAGCCTGTGTTGTTACATATGTATAATCAAGAAATAGATCATAAGCAACTTGAATAGTTTCTTGTGTATGTTGACAAAGAGTTGCAAGTAGAACAAACAATGAAATACCATTCACATGATAGGCTGTAGTCACTACTTCTCGTTGAAAAAGATTTGCTATACCAAGATCAAATAGAAATTCCGAAGAAACCAGACCACTTATACACATTTGATGATATTCAGGTTGAATTTCAAAGAAAGTCTTATATGTGATCGAAATATTCGAACACGGACATTGAACAGATGATGCATAAGTCGATTTGAGATAAGCAAATTGAGTTGTATTTGGATTGTGTAGTGTTTCAATGTAGACTTCAGATGATAGAGTCGTATTGATTGTCAACACGAATAGAATAACAAGGAGTAAGATAATGTAAATTCGAGTGATTACTCGTTGGTATTTTATTTGACGATCGAGATTTTCAGTATTTGTCTTCATTTCAAATAGATTCAATTCGATAATAGTTTGTTTTAGTTTTGGTAAAATTTGTTCTTTTAAACGTTTTAACACTAAACAAAGTGAGGGTGAGGATGTTGTTGAAAGAATTTCTGGATTTGATGGCATCGGCCAGAATTTTTCTCGAATTTTTCTCACAATCAATGGTATAATGAGAAGAAAACCAGTGCATAATCCGCCAAAAAGACCAATAATCATCTTGAGAACTTCGACAATATTGGGACGAACAAGTTTCGAATAAGTACATGACATAGGCGAACATTCATGAAAATATTTCTCATACGAAACATCTAATGACCAATTTTCAATCATAAAATTTTCGATAATAGAAAATAAATCCGATGAAATATTATATTGACTAGGTATTTGAGGGCTCATTGCTTTATTATCATCGAATGTTCGTAGATACGGTTGAATACTATCAACACACGTTTGATTGTACAAACATTGAAGAGATGATAATAGACAACTTTCAACTGGCATACAACTGGTAACAAGATTTGGAAAAGATACGATTGGTTCTGATGTATTGGTAATATGCCTTGCATCGATATCATATTTATCTGGATAAATACCTAATTTACTTTGACATTGCCGTTGATTAAATGGATTGATCATCATACATGAACACTCAGTAAAATCAAGTCCATACGCTCGTACTAACACACCAATTTTCGTATTTTTTAATCGCCATTGGCCGATATTTGTATTGAGAATAAGATTCGTATTTAATCCGTTGATCAATTGATTATTTAAGATCATCATACTGATAAGTTCGATTTGTGATCGAAATGTTCGTGATGATGATTGTCGAAGATTTGAACTGCTCGACAAAGCTTGTACTTCGAGTATTCGAGCATTTTCTACTAATGTCGAACTTGTCAATTGCATTGAACCAAATAATGAAAATAATCGATTTGCTCGATCTTTCGATAGTCGACAAAAACTTGCTAAAGCTTGAAATTGTGCAAAACCAGTTGAACGAATATCCGATGCAAAAAAGTATGTTGCTTCATTTTCATAGAAAAGACTTGCAATCCAACGATCACTGATAAAATCCGATGAACAAACTTGATGAAATGAGAAATTACTTGATACAAATTTTCCATAGGGTATTGACGCATGTGAACAAGGACAAATTCGTTCATTTGGTAGTGATAAAGCTTGATCTTGTGTTGGATTTTGAATTGTAAAAGTAATTAATTTCTTGTTTGACCATGTAAAACTCGTTAGAATAATCAAAGTAGAAAATAGAACGAGGAAAAATATGCGAGTAGCAATTAGATTTCCTTTCTTTCGATATGCAATTGCTTCGGTTTCTTCGATTGAATCATTTGTTTGTTCGAAAATGTTTAGATTAATAAAATACGTCTTGATTTTATTCATTTTAATTGTTATTTGATGAGTTTTATTTTTTAATTTTGAAGAGAAAGAAAACAAAACTTGTTGAAATAATAATGAACTTTTTTAAATAAAATATTCAAGACTTGTTGAATGAATACTTACCATTCAGAAGTTATTCAAAATGAAAATCGTATTAGGTTGTGTTGTATTTATTTTGGTAATGGCAATTATTATAATTCCAACTGTTTTGGTTCTTCGAAAAGAAGGTATAAGCAAATCTTTTCATATACAACAGACCACGATATTTTCTTTTTGATTAGGTAATCTAACAACAACAACAGTAGTTGATGAAACTACTATAATAAGTAGTATCATTTCGACTTCGACTAGTACTTTTAATAGCACTGAAATCACTTCTACTACCAGTATGACTACAAGTACAATCATTACTACTGTGACTACAAGTACCAGTACAACAACAGTCATTACCACTATGACTACAACAACAGTCACTACCACTATGACTACAACAACAATCATTACTACTGTGACTACAAGTGCCAGTACAACAACAGTCATTACCACTATGACTACAACAACAATCATTACTACTGTGACTACAAGTACAAGTACAAGTACAACAACAGCAGCTACTCCTCCGCCATGTTCGTATATTAATAAAGTTCGTTAAAAGAAAACTTTTAAATCGTTTGAAATTTTCCGTAATAGATTTTGTTTACAATCAATGTACAACATCAATAAATAATCTGACTATTCTAATGTATCTTACTAATGTTTACTCAACAGCGTATACATATTATAGTTTTCTATATACAACTCCACCAGGTACTACAAAGACAACAATAGTATTTAGTTTTTTGCATAGACCAACATGGTGGTTCTTGGACAATATTCAAGTTTACGATCTAGTTACATTTAACACAGTAAATACGGATGGTAGTTTTGAAGCAAACAATTTATATGCTTCTTATACAGTATGCACTTTACCAGACAGTAATCCAAGTACTGGAGGTGAATTATCCCCCTATGGCTGTAGAGTAGGTTTCTATTGTTATTTGGATTCGACAATGACTGAACCCGATTATTTAATACAATCTTTTAACACTGTACCTGAACGTGCGCATACAATAAGCTATTGGATATCACAATATGGTGGTACACCAAATATGGCTATTTTTATGGTTGGACACTAGAACTTATTTATTCATCATTTTAATTTTGAACTCAAAAAGAATAAACAAAAAAAATTTGACATTCGTTTCTATTTAAAAAAAAGTAGAACAAACATATTTCCTAACTAATTCATTAGTTTATTCATTTGTAAAACAAATTAAAGTAATTTAAAAAATGGATGAAGAGTAAATCATGCTTTTCAATTTACAAATGATTCCAAGCATACAATATAGACAAATGCGTATACAATTTTTATCTAATCGTAATAAGTTTCTAATTTGCCTTTTGATAATGTTTATCATAATTGGATTAATTATTGGTATTATTTTTCTAATGAAGAAAGATCATGTTTCATATTTCGAAATAATCACCAGCAGCACTACTATGGGAACAACAACAACTTCAACATTATTCATCACACAATCGATTAGCAGTAGGTTTTGTTAAATGTGAGAACACTTTTATCTCTGTTTAACTTTTTTAAGGTAAAACACCTAATTATACAACTGGGACAACTATAAGTCAGCATATAAAATTATATACATATTGCTTTGATTTGATTAAATTTTAGGAATGTCAACAATTCAATACAATTATCCAAGCGATGTTCAAATTTTAAATTCCGGAGAGCCTTTACTTTTGATGAACAATCCTTCTGCAATGTCCTCATGGTATCGTGTAAGATGGTTGTATCCTGTTCAAAGTCAAAATACCACGATTGCTTTTGGATTGCGAAATGATCCATCATTGACATTAATCGATGATGTTTTTGTACGTGATGATACTGTTGATTTACTGTTCAATGGTGGTTTTGAAAGTGGAACACTCCTACGTAAATTGACCAATTCGAAAGTTATAATCGCAGAATAATTTTTCTTTTCTATTTAGCATACTGGATAGGAGGATATTCAATTCAACGAGCCTCTGGTGTAACACATAGTGGATATTTTTGTTATACTGACGGTACGGTTGGTCGATTGAATTGGCTCTATCAATCTTTTGTAACTGTACCTGGTCATCTACTTTATATATCATTTTGGATAGCATGGTATGGATCTGGTCCAGGTATTATGGCAAATGTGACCATTTTCTGAGCAGTATAATATCATATAACAATGTCTTATAACCTACTGCTTCAGCTCTTTTGATGAAATGAGTTTTTTTTCAAGGTCAACTTTTTATTTTATCTATATTTCGGCTTGAGAAAGTGATCAAATTCTGATTTTGATTTTAAAAGATGGACCATGAACAGTTGTGCAAGGAATACATACAAAGAAATATTATTTGAGTAGTCCAAAAGACTTCCTTGCAGTTAGTATGAACAACTTCGATAGTAACCTTCTTGTTTTATCTCACTTTTAATTCATGTAATGATTTTCTGTAACTGTGAAATATTTCGGTTCACTGAGATGATCTCATTATGATAGTTGCTCAAGCATAAACAATAGACAAATGAATTCATTTTTAAAGTCACTTCCGCTAACTTTTGAATGAAATTTATTGAATCTGTTTCGTTTCTAACTACGTAAAAGGTTAAAATGATTGACAAATTACCACATCAAAAATTTAGCAAATGAATTAAAGATAAAGAATGTGGAACTGTAAATTTAGATGTAAGTAAAAATAAGGATACTAATTGGGTCTGTTAGTATAAGAATAAAGCGACAAGTGTTTTAACTCACCGCCTGGTTTTGTTTTCTGCTACTTCGTATTATCCAATCGTCTGCCGCTATCTCGAACAATTGCCTGATAAACCAGTGACGCAAAAAAATGACAATTACTTTTGAGGACGTGATAGGTTTTATCGAGTGCTTTTCTATTAATAATCCATTCAATAATATTATAAATGGTTTCTTCGTACTCTACATTATCATTAGAGCGCCCTTCAGGCCCAATCCGCCAGCTTCGGTCCTCTCCATAAAGCTTGTTCTTCACGTCCGCTTCTTTTTTCGAACGTTGCACATAAATACCATCCGTTTGCTTTTCGAAAGACCAGTACCAATTGGTGGACTCTACGACAGTGTATTCATGCCAGTCCCCGAGAGAACCAGGTAAATACGAGAGAGGGTGCTTCCAAATTTTCGCTTTGAGTATTTCCTCTTTCTTGGTTCCCAATTTCTTGAAATAATTCAACAGTTGTGTCTTCTCTAGCGGAGTTTTAGACACCCTCGAGTCGCCGTCGTAATCTATGAAGAACAACTTTCCGGTCCACTCTCCGCCTTTACTAGCGCTGCCAGAGCTAAAAGAAAATATTAATAATTACTTTAACAATCAGTACCACAGTGTCTCCATATTAATAAATACTTACGAGCTCATCTTGAGAACAATGATGAGAAGCAGAGAAGAGAGTCAACAGTAATATAGAACCAGAAGTAACAGCGCTTTCGATCTACTCTGAAAAATAAAGGAGTTTTTTTAATCCATTGAAAAGATTCTGGTTTTTACCAACTTCTTAAACTCTGTCTTACAAAATTCCGGCACCATATCATATAATGATTAATAAAGTAATTCATCAAGGGGCTCAAGGATAATTTTAGGTACCGAAACAAATAGTTTTCTCTGATTCATCGAACACTTACTATTCCTAGAACCGTAAATGATCAGACTTTTTCGAACACAATTGAACAAAACTATCATACAAGGGTTTTCGAAATTATAAAACACCCTCACCCTCTGAAATGATATTTACTATTCAAATTAGTAAAGATTTTTAATTAAATTTAATTAGTGATGCCCTTCTCTAATCCTTTATGCGTTTGATAAGTTTTTTTTCTCGTCTGTTTTGTCTTATATGTATCTATTGTATGAGAATAGCGTAAAACTTTGTACACCTAAGTTTCGTCGTACTACTTTTTAAGATTTGTTCAAAATTCATACTATGTAGACACAGCTTTCTAGAATTTTCATGATAAAAATCTTATTTGCCATCTTACTGTTTTCTTGGTAAAAAAAGACACACCGAGTTTAGATTACGATTCTCTTTTGCATTTTACCTTCAAGATAGATTAAGATGTATAAAATATTTTACCCAGTTTGTCTTTTCAGTTTTATGTAAATATATAAAGAATGATAAGAAACCAGTGTGAGAAAAGAAGAAGAACCATTTGAAAGTATTATGTTACAACGACATTAGTTGGATGAATCATTTACATATTATAAGATTCTATTTGGAATTAAAAAATCCTATTATTCATTTTATTAACAACGCCTTATCGCTTTAATGATTCATCTTTTTGATGAAATGGGTTTTTTTGAAGGACGATAAATAAACTACATTTACTGTAACATGTTTGCATCAATAATATTTACGGTCTAGGTGTCCAGTTTTTGCAAACAGATGCGAACTTCATATAAATTTATTCTTTCTTTTATTTTCAACTTAAGATATTAGAATAATATTTATCGAAAATAAATGTTATATGCTAATGTTTTTTTCTCTCTCATATAAATTGCAAAATCAATAAAATTATATGAAGTAATATAAAACCATTAATACACAAAATCAACATAAGATCTTATATAAAAGACGCTGTATCTGTATCGATTTATGAATCGTAGGCATGTATACGCGTGTATTCGTTGGTCTATTGACTGTTGCTCTTTTACTAACATTTACCCATGGTAAGCGAACGGTAGACGACGACGACAATAATGACAGCAAGTCGGAACCGGAGAGTAATGCTGAACATACGGTTAAAGTTCGTAAAGTTGTCGATGATGATGATGATGATTCAGTTTTGAAAGCAGCTGATGAACCAGTGGCTCGACGACATTTGTTCGATTTGAGCAATTTACTACAGCGACGACAATCGTCGAGCTCGGGCTTCACACAATCACAACGTCTATTTCAAAATTATATGTTAGAAGCACATAATGAATATCGAGCTCGTCATTGTGCATCAGCTCTCGTATTGGATGATGTTATCAATCGATCAGCTCAAGATTATGCTAATTATCTTGCTAGAATCGATAGCATGGTTCATAGTAACACAAATGGTCTTGGTGAAAATCTCTTTTGGAAATGGAATTCAAATCCTTTTAAAACTATCAGTGGTAAGTAAACAAATATTTTGTCATTTCATGATCATACATATATTTGATCGCATTAGGTACGGAGGCGACTGATGCCTGGTATGATGAAATTAAACTTTATAGTTTCAATAGTCCAGGCTTTTCAAGTGGTACAGGCCATTTCACACAAGTTGTTTGGAAAGGTTCGAAAAAATTGGGTATTGGTTATGCACTTACGTCCGATGGTAGAGGTCTATATGTTGTAGCCCAATATTCACCTCCAGGAAATTATATGGGACAATTTAGTCAGAATGTTGTTTCTGCCAAGTGTTAAACTTCGAAACATTTCTCATTAATTCATATTCTCATATTCATTTTAACATTATTTAACATAGAATTCTCATTTTATTAAAATAAAATCATATATACGTTATAACAGTATATGACGTCCGTTTTTCTTTGAGTCATTTTCAAATCTTATCAGTATTGACGTCAGGTGCAAACTGCATATATATAATATTTCATAGGTTAAATTGTCATTTTAAACGAAGTAATTCAATGGAAACAGATTCGAATTCAAAGAAAAATATTTTCTTCGATAAATTAAAACCTAGTTTTAAAACGAACGATGGCAGTTGGCAAAATACTTGCAAAATTATAGCAGCATTTATCTTTGTGATCATCATCGGTCTTGCATTTATTGCATTACCAGTAACTGAAATTGTCATTGGTAGTCTAAATATTAATCAATGTCCAGTTGATCCTCGTATACCAATTTATTTAATTATTACTGGTATTGCAGTATTGATTCTATGTTTTTCATCAATCGCACTGGTAATATTCATCTTTTTCATTGATAAAAAAACCAGAAAGAGAATTGAATTTTCTTTAGATTCTATACGATAAAAATAAAGGATGGTTTTTAATCATTTTCAATATTCTAGTAGTTTTATTTTTACTTGCTTGGTTTATAACTGTAAGTGAATAACTTCAATATAGATTATCAGATTTAACCATCAATATGTTCTATCTAGGGTTTTGTTTGGACATACAATGCTGCTGATAGAGTACAATTTTTTTATAAAGACACAAGTACATATTGTGACTATTCAACTTTTCGATGTGCTTATATATTCCGATTCATTAATTTTGGCTTCATACTTGGTATTCTAAAAAGTTGCACAAGTTCGAAATGAAGCTTTTTTTCTTATAATAATAAATGAATATAAAAAATAAAGAAGTCTCGAATTCAAAAACCATACAGCTCTACTTCGCTGTATGAAACCGAATTGGACATGTTGCGTATTGAAGTGATTAAGAAACGATAACTTTGGTATGTCATAAGATTGTTTGATATCGTTTGCATTGTACCATAACTGGTTCGACCTGGATCCAAATCAAGACCACTAGAACCATTGTAGATTAAAGTCCAACTTGAGCCCAATAAAAGTGTTGCCGACGGTTGATTACTTCCTTCGATCGTTATCGTTCTGGGATCACGTTCTGGACGAGCATTAGTCGTGCAAAAACGAACACTTTTAAGTAATACGGCACCACGTTGAAGTGATACATAGAAACCTGTATTTACTCCACATTGTGGTAAATTGCTCGAATATCTGTTACATGTACCATAACTAGTATATTTAGTTGTTAGATTTTGATCAAAAACACTTTGTGGTATTTCATTTGGATTATATGTACCAGTATCATTACCAGGACCTGATAATGTACTGTTCTGACCGGCAAATGTATTCCATATACTATAAATAACTTCATTTGTACTAGTCAGCACAATCGTACCTTTGCGAATAAAAATTTTAAATTAATATGAGCAAAATAAAAATTCTACTTGCTGTTGTTGTCGTTGCTGTGACATTTGTTTTTTTAGTCAACAAATAAACGAGAAGTGCAGCTATGATTGTTGCTAGAAAAATAATACAACATGAAGATAATAATACGCATCGACAACGACGTAAATTCTTGTTTTGCTTTCTTCTTCGATGTTCCAGATGATCATCGATTCTACCTTTTTCTTTATCTGGCCACCATAAACTTGAAGTCTAACGAAAAATTGAATATTATTTTTCAAAATTAAAATTTTATTCCATATATACGTTGAAATTAGTTAGAGGACTATGATTTGTATGTAATTCTTCGGATTTTATTTTGCGATTGAATTTTTTCTTCCTTTGTTTCGATCGTACTTTTATATGAATAACTTGATTCTGTCGTCTTTTGCCTGTTGTAGACGAAGAAAATGACTATACGTAGATAAACTGATAGATATATATGAAAAACAAAAACAAAAAAATCTATATTGGATACTTTGTCTTCCAATGTAGAACGCATATGTAAAAAAATGATCGTCAATACAATTAATGAATTTTTTTCTCATCTGATCAATGTCAATATACATTTCTAGTGATTCAATTTTTCTTTATTAACTGTGTATTCAACAGAAGAGAAAAAAAAATTTAGTTTAAAGATGTTTTCTCATCTGCAACTTGTACTATTTAAAGGACACGTTGACAACATGTATAATATAAAGAAAAAATATAAATTAAAATATAAGTACATATAAAAGCAAACGATTATTTTCTATTTTCAATAAATATGTGGAATTTTATTCTAACCATTCTTTGCCTTCTAAACAGTATAGCTAACGATGGTCATAGTATAGTGTATTTCTTGGCAAACAGTTCATTTGAAGTATCCTATAGATATGAGATCTTTATATTCATATTTGATTATAATTGAATTACCTTTGATTGAAAACCATATTTTTTATAAATGCTCTTTGCCCAAGTATTGTCTGTAAAAAGATAAACTATCAAATCTTTAGTAATTGTTTGTTGAATGAAGTTGTCGATGTATTCGAATAGAATTGTTCCAATACCTTGTCCACGAAAATCTCGATGAACATTGATTCCTCCAATCCAGACGCCGTCTGACAATTCTAATCTTTTGCCCATATCTCTATCGTCAGCAACAATCGATCCCGTACCAATAACATTGTGCAAATCATTGCGAAAAAACATAAAAAATGTGTTGAGAAGATTGTTCGAATCATTTTTTGACAATTCATTGTTGCTTTCGATCCATTCCCAAAAGTCAACACCATCCTCATTGTCTATAGAGTCAGTCATTGAAACAATCCAATCTTTAATCGTGCGTAAACATTCCGAGTTAGTTTCAAGAGATTTTAATGTTACGATCTGAAAATCTTCCTTAGTATAACAAGAATCCATTTGAAGTCAACAGATAAGAAGAAAAGTGTGTATATATGTCATATCAGTAGTATGAATCATTTAGACTCACATAAACTTGTACTTTTTATTTATTTTTAATAATTGAAAATTTTTGAACGCGATGATTCGCACCATCAGTGACATAAAGATTGTTTTCTTTATCGAACACGAAGTTGATAGGGTCCAAGAATTTATTTGATTGGCTTCCTTCACCATTTCCACCAACTACAAATTCACCTTGTTTTGATCCTTTGAGCCAACGAACTATCCGATGATTTCCACGATCAGCAATATAAATAGTCTCGAACATATCAACAAATACTTCTTCAGGACTAGTCAATTGTGTTAGATTATTTCCTTGACCTTGTCCACCAGCAACAATAATCCCTTCTTTTGCACCTTTTATCCATTTTGTTACACGATGATTTCCCCATTCGGATACATAAACAGATTCATTGTCATCAACAAAGATATAGCGTGGTCGGTATAATTGATTAAGACGATCACCTTTTCCATTTCCACCAGCAACTACTGTCCCTTCATCACCGCCTTGTGCTTTCCATCTTCGAACTTCGTGCTTATCTTCGTCAGCAACATAAATATCACCATTGTTATTCATAGCTAATCCAGTGCAACGAACATTTGAGATAATTATTCGACTAGTTTGATTATGTCGACGAGACCATCGAGTAATTCGTTGATTACTCCATTCGGCAATAATCAATTCATCATTGTGATGATCGATGATTACATCATGTGGATCTATCAATTGACCGTTGCCACCAGCTACAATTTGACTCTGTAAAGCACCTTTTCTCCATTCACCAATACGATCATTGCGCAGATCAGCAATAACGATAGTTCCATCATCATCGATATCAATTCCATGAGGCCAATTGAGCTGATTTAATTGTTGACCTTGACCATTTCCTCCAGCAATTGTAACTGCACTTTGATTCCATTTTGAATGGATGAGACTACTTTTTAACTTACCACAAAAAATCTTCCAATTCTGAAATAATTTTCTGGGCGAAAATGTCTCTCTTCTCGAAAATAAAATATTTTGACAGGCCGATTTCAATGATTTGTTCTGTCTTTGTATTTTAATCAAATGGCGAAACACTTTTGGATGATTATCAATAAACAAATGAGTTTTATTTACTAATATGGATGAAGTCGATATAGGAGTGGTAATAATCTCTCCATCAACATTGACTGTTAAGATATTTTTGTTCGATGTTGATAATAAATGCTCACGATGTAATTTTTTCATCATTTTTTCAAAAGATCGAGCAAGTAATTGATCTGAAGGAGATGAAATAGTTTTGCCTTCAGATAATTGTAATTGATCAAGTAAATACCGAAAAACAATGGGATTAAAATCAAAAAATGTATTTCCATCATCATCAATATGTAATCTTTGTTCCCATCGACCATTGAATAAAATTGAAAATAAACTTTTTGAAAGCAACGTCAAAGTTTGTCGAGTTGTTGCAAGAATTTCACCACCAATATTTAAATGAATAATATCTGTTCCATCAATATTTCGAATTATTTCTTTTTCATCTTCGAAAGCTTTCTTTTCACGTTCTAATTGTTGTTGATCTTCTTTTAATTTTCTCTTCATTTCACGATATTCACTAATAAGTTCTTTAGAGTCCGATTCATTTTCAGTACGAACATAACTGACGCTAATCAAGAATAAGCCAAACGAAATCAACTATTTATAATAAATCAAAATACTTTAAAAGAAAAACAAACAAGATAAAGAAAGATCTTACTAAACATTGTTGAAGTATCATATTTGCAGAAATGATAATATATATCTCATCAATTACTATTCTCAATTATAAACGTCAAACATATAAAGATAGACGAAGTGTTGAAAGAATCAAATAACGTTGTTTTCATCATTGAGAGCACTTTTATTTATATACGTATTATCATATGTAGAGATAAAAGAACTATTAAAATTTATCAGTTGGGTAGGAATTGATGGATATAACAATGATGAAGATCATTCATGGAGTAAGTGGCTCTAAACTGATATTAAAGTTGCAACTTATTTTAATATTGATGAAAAAACAGATGATTATACTCGTTGTTTGGTGGTATACATGGTGATGTAGTATGACATGATTTTAATGTCTATTCAGCCTATCGAAATTGTTTATTAACCGATCAATGGATAGAGACAAATATGAGCAATTCAAGATTTCTTACTGACGATTCTGTACTTTTTTAAAATTCACCCACGAGTATGCATCCAAGCAACAAATAACAAACAACAAACCTATGTTTGTCATAAATACAGTTTCGTTTCTCCTGCTGACAATAAAATTCACTTCTATTCTTTTCGCCGACAGCTCGAATAGAATCAACAAAACGTATTTTTCGTAGAATTTATACTTTTCATTTTGTGCCCGTCAAATAACAAAATGTGTTCTTCATACGGTTATAAAGCGATACCCTATATTCTCGGATTATTTTCAATCATAGAAATGATATTAGGCATCGTACGTATTTCAATTTTTTTCTCACCGAAACAAACCACAACCAACCAAGGTACTGTCACGTCCGAATCTCCGTTTCTCTCGAGTCCGCAAGCAAAAGCTGCATTTGCTCTCGATTGGATTGCGTCGATGATACCAACATTTATGGGCATTTACGTAGCGATATTTATTCTTCTAGCAACTTGTAGTTTACTTGTTACCTGCTGTTATATTTCAAATTGCTTGAAAGATCGAAATGCTGACTCAGAAGCATGTACAAACTGTTGTGCTCTACTCTGTTTGATGTGTGCAAGTAAACCGAACCATCGATGTGTTTCATTGACATGCAATTGTCCTTGGTACAAAGCGAGACCACGACTTCGTTTTCAAATTCGAATCGGTCTTTTGGGTTTCTTTATTTTCTTGAGAATTCTTGCTATTATTTTATATGCGTCTGATAAACGTCTCGGTATTTACGGTGGACAAATGGCAGGTATTTGTACTGGCTCAGTTATTCTCGTTGGTTTTGCAATGCTACTCGATCTGTATCAATATCGTATTTGGTGGCATTATAAACCCGATGGTGCTTATAAAAAATGTCGTTGCTGCTGTTGTCGACAACGATTTCATGTTGCACACAAACGATTTCTTCCTGCACCTTTATGTGGAGAAAATCGAGATCCCAACTCATTAACTGACAGTCCATGCAAATTTACTGTCTCAGGCAATTGTCCAAATCTTGAATTAGAACATATTATTATTTTTCATGCATTCGATTTCAAACCATTGAGACGATTTCGACCAGATGTCGATAAAACTTATATTGGTTTTCATCGAACTAAACCTGAATATGCAATTGGCATTGCTCAAACGGGTTTTCGACCTTCTTTAACACCCCCACAAATGTTAGGTTTTGGCGTCTATTTCGCTCGATCATTTGCCGATACAGAAGGCAAAGCACGACAGGCAGGTCAGCATTTTTCCAAATCGATTAAGAAATTTTTTCTGAAAAAATATAAATATGTATAGGTGCTTTTATCTGTGCTGAAATTCGAATGGGTCGTACACGAATGATCAAATTTTCTGAAATCAGTGAAGTTCGAGATACAGATTCATGGTGGAAAGATTACGATACGATTTATTATGCTCATGAACAAGAAAATCGTGATGAATTTTGCATTAAAGATCCAGCACAAATCTTGAAATGGGTGATTATCATGGACGATACTCGTTTGCATCGATATGGTTTAGATTCTGAATTCTCGGAAACTCGTTGTGGTTGCATTTGAACTTTCGTAGTGAGAATTAGACATATAGATTTTTATTGAATTATAATAATAAAAAAGAAAGAAAATCACACACTCTATAAATGTTCGATTAGAGTCTTGTATATTTCAGTACTTTGTTACCACCACTGTCAAGTACATACATGTTGACGTTTGAATCAAAAGCCACATCCCATGCCTCGTTTATATTATTGTCTGACACAGCTACTTTGCCAACTATTGAATTCGCACAATACATTACCACTCGTTTCTTGTCAGATACATATAAAGCTCCGTATTTATCATATTGAATACCTCGTGGCTCACTTAGATCAGCACTGCTGCTTACTTGATAAAGAGTAGCATTAGGTACTGATGCACCAAATGTCCATAAATACACGAATCCTGCCTCTGTCGAACTTATATAAGCTTGATCCGAAGAATTACGTGCTAACACAATGCCATACAACTTCTTAGAACTAGTTATCACAGTTGTACCAACTGTTGCGTTTTGAGCCCATTTAGTCACCTTTTTACCATCCCTTTCTGCAATATAGAGATTGAAATCGTCATCAAGATCCATACCTAATGGATTATTAAGTGAGGGTGAACCAATGTCAGATCCAGCAACAGTTTTATAGCTGCTAAAATCTGGAGTATATCTCCTTACTTGATTTTTATCGTGACCAGTTAAATAAAAATATCCGTATTTATCAAATGTGATACCTTCAGGATGCTCAACACCGTTAGCATTGATTACTAGAGTACCTGCGGTTGTATTTTGTGTCCACATTGTAACACGTTTATTATCATGATCAGCAATATAAAGTTTATCATTTACATCGAGTTCTATAGCGCCTGCTTTTTTCATTTGATTCAAGTTTGATCCTTCGCTACCACCAGCTACTGTGACCCCTGTTTGACTCCATTGAAGATGGATACCTAAAACAACTATGTTTTTATGGAATAGACTAGTATGAAATGACGAACATGGATCAAAAACTGTTGTTGTTGTTGCAGTAGTTGATGTTGATGCTAGAAAAAGTTACACGAAATACAATACATGATGATCTTACAAATAGTAAATTGTTATATATACTAGTAGTTTCAGTAGTTGTTGTCGTTGTTGCTGTTGTTGTAGTTGTGGAACTCGTTGATGTAGTTGCTATACAAACAAACAGTAAGATATATAATTTAGCGGATCGTATGTTAGCTATGCGTACAAGTTGATGATGTGCTTGATGTTGAAGATGAAGTAGAAGTTGAAGTTGTTGAAGTGGTGTCAGTTGTTGATGTAGTTGATGTAGTTGCTATTATGAACAGTAAAACAAATAATTAGATAGATTATATTTGTTTTGCATACAAGTTGATGATGTGCTCGATGTTGAAGATGAAGTGGAAGTTGAAGTTGTTGAAGTGGTGTCACTTGTTGATGTTGTTGCTAAATTAATTCAAGTATAAATAATAGATCATTATTGAATTTGCTTACTCGTTGATGAAGTTGTTGCGGTGGTTGATGTTGTAGTTGTTGTAGTTGCTATGCAAATAAGTAAAATAAACAATTTGATAGATTATATCGATTGTACATACAAGTGGTTGATGTGCTCGATGTTGAAGATGAAGTAGAAGTTGAAGTTGTTGAAGTAGTGTCACTTGTTGATGTCGTTGCTAAATTAATTAAAGTGTAAATACTATATATCATTATTTGATTTGCTTACTTGTTGATGAAGTTGTTGTGGATGTTGAAGAAGTTGTTGATTCAGTTGCTGTACAGATAAATATAGAGAGTAGAATACATAATCTGTAAGATTATATGAGTTATACGTACAAGTTGATGATGTAGTAGAGGTTGAAGATGAAGTGGAAGTCGTAGTAGTTGAAGTTGTAGTACTGGTTGATGTAGTCGCTTTAATAATTATAAAATGTAAATAATAGATCATTATTTTTTATATGTTCTATACTTGTTGATGAACTGGTTGTAGTGGTGGATGTTGTGGTTGTTGTCGATGCTGAGGAACTTGTTGAACTCGTGGTACTTGTTGTTGAAGTTGCTTTGTAAATTAAGACACAGATATACGTAAATAGCCATTGTATTTCGTAATATTATATACTTACAAGTTGTTACAGTTGTTGTCGTTACCGTGGTTAATGTCGTAGTAGAAACTTCATATTTGAAAAGAAAATTGATTCTTTTTACATGTCTTCAAGACGTTATTTGTTATGCTTACCAGTGGTTGTTGTTGTGCTTACAACAGGGGCTCTATTCATGACTAGTAAATAAATAAGAAAAAAAAAAACCCTAGATATTATTGAGTTGATGAAGCCAATAAAAGAAAAAAGAAAAGACTCATTATAATTTTATAAATTCATACGGAGGAGAGCACTGACTGCTGCTAATGTTGCAAGAAGAATAGTGCCTATTACTGTAGCTATCAAGTAATGACAATGACAGAGCTTTATATTGAATGCTCTTCGTCTAAATTAATTCATATTAAATAAAAATATTTTGAATAAGAACATATTTTACCTCTTTTTTACTTCATTCGCTTTTTCGGCAATATCTTCAATCGTATACCAAGATCGTTGAGTAGTTTTGTCCGAGTTTTTACTAGGCGTAGGCGTGATTTGATTCGACATTCGACAACTAATCGAAGCATCATCAACGGATTTATTCGCTGGATTAACATCTAAAGCATTTATAAAAACATATTCGCCTGTCAAATCAGATGAAGTATTTTCATTCGTACTAGTTGCTACGAATGCTTTTGCTCGAAGAGCATTCAATTCCTTAGCCCGTTCTTTTTGATATGTCGATCGATTTATTCCTTGTACACGAACAGCCGGATTCACTTTCACATTTGGTAGACTTTTTCGCACTACGATTATGTTACTCTTACAGACCTTCGTTGGACGTTGAGAAACACGAACATCTGTTGTCGATGGCATATGTAAAATAATGAAATTATATTTTTTGTTTGAATCAGGGCATTCGCATAAAATATATGGGGGAGAAGTCGAACAAATAATTTTATTTTCTTTTTCTACTTGAGATTTATTGAGTCCCTATAGAATACATTATTCTTTTCAACTGATTTTCATTTCTTTTTTCAATTAAAATTAAATCAATAATACATTATTCACAATCCGCATTACTTGTTCGAATTTGAGAAAATAAAAGATCAATGATAGTTTTTCGCGAGTATTTTCATAATAGATCAGTAAAACGTACGAGAACGTACATGGCCGTACACAAAAGTACGAAAAGTACGCAGAATAACGACACGACAAGTATATAAAAGGTGCATGTGTGTTTCATAAAAAAAAACAAACGTGTAACTACAGCACTTCTTACATTATAATATGACACGAGAATATGCCAATGAACAGCCTCAAAACTTCAAGAATTACATCGAAAAAATCGCGATTGTTGGTGTAAGTTTGTATAGTATATTTTTATGATCGAATTATGGTCTAATTTTAATAATAGGGAGGTGGCCAAGTAGGCAAATTCATTGTTGATGAACTGCTCAAAATTGGTAAACACAAAATTACTGTGATTACTCGAGAAGATAGCACAAGTCAATTGCCGACTGGTGTAGAAGTGAAAAAAGTTAATTACGATGACTCATCATCACTCGTTGAAGCTCTTAAAGGTCAAGAAGTTTTGATTATAACAATGGCAGTTACTGCATCGAAAGAACAACAAACAAAGCTGATCGATGCTGCAGCAGCTGCAAACGTACCATGGATTCTACCAAACGAATTCGGAGGTGATCCGACTGAATTAGAAATGCAAAAAGACACCATGCTTGGAGAACAAAAGGCTAAATATCGTGAACACATAGAACAGCTAGGCAAGAGTTCTTGGATCGGCATCATCTGCAATTTCTGGTATGAATTCAGTCTAGCTGGTAGTAGTTCACGGTACGGTTTCGACTTTGAAAATCGTTCTGTTACCTTGTTTGATGATGGCAACACGCGTATTAATACTAGCACATGGCCTCAAACTGGTCGAGCAGTCGCCAAGCTTCTTAGTTTAAAGATACTTCCGGTCGATGCAAATGACAAAAGTGCAAGTCTCAGCGATTTCAAAAATAAATTTGTCTACATTTCGTCGTTCAACATTAGCCAAAGAGATATGTTGGACTCTGTTTTGCGTGTCACTGGTACTACGTTGGCAGATTGGAAGGTGAGCTACGAGCCGGTCAAGGAACGTTACCAATCGGGCGTAGAAGAGTTTCGTAATGGGAACATGCTTGGTTTTGCAAAATTGCTCTATGCAAGAATGTTCTATCCAGATAATAGTGGCAATTATGAAATAACAAAGGGTCTACATAATGATATTTTAGGTTTGCCCAAGGAAAATTTGGACGAGTACACGAACATTGCTGTTGAAATGGCAAAGAGTGCATAAGTTTTTTTTTAAATAATTCAAAAATATAAAAACTCATTGCAAACACCCTCAAAAAATCTTATCTATACTCAAAAACATTAAACAACGTTTAGAATTTTAGGTCTCCTTCTATTCAAATTAGATAGATAATGAAGAAGAAAAGAACAAAGTCACAATATAAATATTCATTATTTTTTTAAAAAACTACAGTAAAGACATCATAATGCAACGTGAAACAAATTCCTATAATTCAGCTGGTTCCTCATCCGCAAAAGTAACATACCAATTTGTCAACGGTATGCAAATGATATACCTCGTTATCGATGGAATCCGAATGATATCGACAGCACGAAAATCATCGTGTGATATAAAGTCTTTGAAAAACTTCTTCGTTGTGTCTCTAGTTGCAGGCCTCGTTGGATCAATCAGCACAGGCGTAGTCGTAGCAATATTATCATCCATCTGTTCATTCTGTCAAGAATATGATTATTTTAAGTTATTCTACTCCTGTCTGGGTTTATCGAGTTTCCTTGCTGTTTATTCTTTTCCGTGTGTGATTTATATGTGCATGAAACAAAAAGCGTTATTGGCATATCGCAATATAGTTTAACCTCAATGAAATCTATTGCAGAAAACATTTCAGAAACTATCTTGAGTAATTTGTCAATAAGAATCAATTCTCATAAAAAATTGATAGTATTCCTGTCAACACTAATTTCTAAGAAAGAAAGAGAGAAAGATTTTGATGTCTCATGTACGTTTATGCGTAGATGAATTATCTTCGATGAAAGGTAATGATTGATGATGTAGGTTATCGCGTGTGTTATCTTTTTTGCACTCAAAAGAGGACTATTTTGGAAACGTACTTGTTTTCTTCAACTTCTTTTAATATTTCATTGAATCAACACTAGTATGCTTAGAAAACTCTTTATCTTTGCAGTCGTCATATTTCTAAGTATATTAATACAATTACTCGTTCTTCTCAGGTATGAAGCCTATAAAGGTTATCACACAACAAATATAAGATTATCAAAATCGAATTTAATTTCATTAATGGTACCATTTGAATCGATTGATACAACGTCAGCTTATTTTTGTTCGAGTCAAACACTCTATCAACGATATCAATTAGAATATGAACAACTTCAATATTTTCGATTAGGTCAAATTTATCTATCTCCTCATATAAATCAACGTTCACAACAACATAGTTTACCATCGCCATCTCAATTGCCATATTTTATTCATTATGGCAATACTCACCACTTCTTCCACGACTTATGACACCATGTCAACATCAAGTTTATATTCATTTATTGAGAACATTCGATGAAATTTGTCAGGAACATCATATTGAATATATGATTAGTCATGGTACTCTATTAGGATCATACCGAAATCATGGTAAACCGAACTTCTTATTGAATATATAATTATCTATTCGTTTGTCTTTTCATAAAGATATACTGCCATATGATGATGATGCGGATATTTTGATAAATGTTAAATACTTCCCGAGTTTAGCACGATTAAGCGCAATGAATACGACAGCTACATGGCAAATGTATGTAAAATCACGACACAATTTCAAATTTTTCTTTCGTGAATCACCATCAGCTGGAGGTTATCCATGGAATTGGCCATTTATTGGCATACAACTTTTCCTCGAAAATGAAACACATATCTATGCGGATCATTTAATAGATAAAAAACATATCTATCCATTAGTCTTACGTCCTATAGCTGGTCTTTGGTTGCCTGGACCACGTCATGTTCATGAATATTTAAATGATTTACCAAAATCATATTTTCTGGAATATTCTATCGATAAAAAATGTATGATGAAAGCTTATTCTCATCATCATGAAGTTGCTTTGTATGAAGAACGAATAATTGATTGTGAACAATTGCATAACGTTTATCCGTACATTCGACGAAGTTGTGAGAAAAATTTTTGCTATGAATATTTTATGTTGGATAGTGTACCGTTTTTTATATTTTAAAAATGCCTCATGATGAATAAAACCATGTAAATTTTTGTGCTTCCAACAATAGTCTTTTCAGTTCATAATCAAGAAGACTTATAAAATTATCGAACAATTCTTTTTCTATATTATTTTTATTGGTCGGTGGTATAAGATTTTTGCATAGATGAAAATCACGTCGGTTTTATTTTTCTCTTCTGCAATATTATCGTTCGAATTGTTGAATTTATGAAGCTTTATATATAGATTGTTTTGAAACAATGATCGAAATTCGATTATGATTAGTTTTTATTCAGCATGAGAAAGTCGGCGCATCATCTAGTTTATTTTTTTCAAAATATATCTTGAATCAAAGAAACCTTTTATAGTTTTATGATATATTCTCAAAGATTATTTTTTTATTTTCTATTGTTTCTCTATTCATAGAAATCGTCAATCGAAATCAATATATATATATATATATAGAATCATTTTTTTCAAACAGTATATACCTTTCAGACTGCGACTATCAATGCCACACATTCGAAATTCCTCGCGAAAATCAGTTCACGTCACTAAAATATCTCGTTATTCCACAAATCCAGTACTGGATCATCATGTGAACGTCTTTTACCTATTTCTTCAAGAATATATAATTCACAAAATTTTCTCCATATTTTTTCTAGTTCGATCGTCCATCAAAGGCAACCCTTGGATCAATCAGTATTCATACCAATAGAGTCAATTTTACCGATACCGATACAAGTCAGGTAATTTTCATTTATTCACAGACCTCATAATAAAAATTTATTCTTGTATTTCTTCTTTTATTATAGACTGAGAATCATAAAGTCCAACGTCGGCGTCAACGTCGATGTCGACGTCGTGGTTTTTATTTTTATCTTTGTTGTTGCAAATGTTCACCGCTCTGTTTATTTCTTACTTTAGCGGCTCTTATTCTTCTAGCCGCACTTATTGCTGCAATGTTGATTGCTTTACTAGCAGGAACTAAAAGAACAACGATGACCGTGACGACAGCAACAACCACTAGTGCCACAACAAGCACAACGACCACATCAACCACGACAACGACTACAACAACTACAACCACAAGCACAACAACGACTACAACAACAACTACAACGTCAACAACTACAACAACGTCAACCACAACAACAACGACAACTACCACCACAAGCACAACTACCACTACAAGCACAACAACGACTACAACTTCAACAACTACAACAACGACAACTACCACCACAAGCACAACTACCACTACAAGCACAACAACGACTACAACTTCAACAACTACAACAACGACAACTACCACCACAAGCACAACTACCACTACAAGCACAACAACGACTACAACTTCAACAACTACAACAACGTCAACCACAACAACTACTACTACAACAACGACAGACACCACAACCACTACAACATCAACAACTACAACAACATCAACTACAACAACAACATCAACTACAACTACAAGCACAACAACTACAATAACAACATCAACTACAACTACAAGCACAACAACTACAACTACAACTACAACAACAGACACAACAACAACTTCAACCACAGCAACAACAACTACGACAACTAAAACCACAACAACGACCACCGCTACTACTACCAGTTCAGCCGCGCCTTGCGCCTGTACGACTAATTGTGATTCAGGTGGTCATCCACATTGTACGGGCTGTGGCGACGAAGGAAATGGTATCCATAAGGACACTGTTTATGGTTGTAATATTAGTACTAAAGATGCTGCTAAAGTTTGTTCTATGAATGGTATTAACACTAACTATGCTGATTTTTGTTCTCGTAATCTTTGTACTATTGGTACCCCACTTGGTAAGAATGTACTTTGCGTGCCTATATAACTGACATAAAATTTTTCCAATGAAATTCGGATAGCTTGCAGTGTTGCTTGTATGCTTACATACTTTTTCGATCTTCTGGTCTGTTTTTATCGTAGTTTGAATCATAGTTGATTTCTGCTCATCATGAATTCAATAAATATTACGTTTCAAAATCTAATTGATATTTATTCCACTCAAAAATCAGAAAGAAACAAAACATAGAATTTCTTGAAGCAGCTACGTGATTCGATGGAACTATAAAAGAGAAATTGTGAAAAATAACAAGGAAATGATGATTATTTTAAATAATCATTTTGTCCACAAGGTGTGATTGTAAACGATGTTGGTGCTGTATATGTTCATGAGAGCGAAAGAAAATACATCTAACAATTTATGTGAATAACTCAATTCTAAAGTGCTTCTATAACTTTTCATATGAACATTATTTGAATTGATTGATTATTGTGAGCTAAAACATAAGACACTGCTAGATGCACTTTGAAGAATTCTACGGTCGATTCGTGATGTATGCCGAGAAGACATATAATAACTTATTAATTCTTTTTCTCTACTATTATTATTTTAGGGTTGTCCATGAAAATGAAATTTCTTCCATGTATCAAATTTTCATGTGAATGTGAAGAGAAAGAAAAGGTACCATATACGGGAATCATATCTGTTTTACATTTCTTTTCTTGTGTACATAAAAGACAATATAAGAAAATATTGTTTTTCGAACTCTTGCATTGACGGAGCTTTTTATGTTGATTTTTTGCATGCAGTGGTCAAAATTTGCATTCTGATTCATTATAACGCACTCTTATACAGAATGCGATGCAACATGTAATCAATTTTTTATTTTCATAGGATGTTTTGAATCAACGAAGCCTTTCGATAGTTTTATGATCCAGAAGTTCGTTTTCTTTTGTTTCTCATGAGATTATAGAAATCGTCAATAAAAGTCAATATATATAATCAAATTTTTTCTCATACACCATAGAATACCTTTCTGACTGCGATTATGAAATTAACGAGTGCAAACACAGCACAAAAGACGAGTAAAAATCGCCGCTCTTCGAGAAAATCAGTACTGGTCACCAAAGTATCTCGCTATTCCACAAACTCAGTGCTGGATCATCATGTGAACATCTTTTACCTATTTCTTCAAGAATATATAATTCACAAAATTTTCTCCATATTTTTTCTAGTCCCATCGTCCATCAAAGGCAACCCTTGGATCAATCAGTATCCACACCAATAAAGTCAATTTTACCAATACTGATACAAGTCAGGTAATTTTTGATTTACTCACAGACCTCATAATCATAATAAAAATTTATTCTTATATTTCTTATTTTATTATAGACTGATGATCACAAAGTCAAACGTCGACGCCGACGTCGTGGTTTTTATTTTTATCTTTGTTGTTGCGAATGTTCACCGCTCTGTTCATTTCTTACTTTAGCGGCTCTTATTCTTCTCGCCGCACTTATTGCTGCAATGCTGATTGCTTTGCTTACAGGAACTAAAAGACGAACGACAACGACCGTCACAACAACAACAACCACAAGTGCCACAACAACTACAACAACAACTACAACCTCAACAACTACTACAACGTCAACAACTACTACAACGTCAACCACAACAACAACAACTACTACAACGTCAACGACTACTACAACGTCAACCACAACAACAACTACTACTACAACGACAGACACAACAACGACTACAACCTCAACAACTACAACATCGTCAACCACAACAACAACCACGACCAAAACAACAACGACTACAGCGACAACTACTACAACAACTAAAACCACAACAACGACCACAGTTACTACTGCCAGTACAGCCACACCTTGCGCTTGTAGTGCTGGTTGCTCTCTTAATCCTCATAAGCACTGTACTGGTTGTGGTGATGAAGGGTTTGCTATCCATAAGGGCGATCCTGTTGGTTGTACTATTAGTGTTAAAGATGGTAGTAAACCTTGTTCTCTTAGTGGTAGTAATATTGACTATGATGATTATTGTAGCCGTGGTCTATGTACTACTAGTAGCACGTATGATTCTAGTGTTCTTTGCATCTAACGAATATAAAACGTGTTTCAATCAGAATTTGGATAACATATGGTATTGGCTATATACTTTCTTGATCTTTAGTTTTTTTATTGTAATTTGAACATTTTAGTGGATTTCTATTCCTACTTTATTCAATAAATATTGCGATTGAAAATCTAATTGAGATAATCTCTTTTTGATTGATTGTTGTAAGTTGAAATTCACAGTTCGTTCCTCATGGAAGGCAAGAACAAGAAGACTTAAAATCGCCTATCAATTATTTTTCTTTATTACTTTTATTTACTGTTGCTGGTGAAAAAGAAACTGCTTCCATGATTAAAATTTTCATGAGAATGAGAAGAGTAAGAAAAAAACACAATAGATGAGAATCACAGCTGATTTATTTTTCTCTGATTCTGATTAGTTTGTTACACAGTTGTAAAGAAAGCGATGTAAGATATTTTGGATCAATGAAACCTATCGAAAATTTTACAATAAAGAAGTTGCTTTTTTTAACTCTACATATTCGGAAAGGATTTGTTTCATTTTCTTTTGTTTCTTTTTCAATTATACACTTGTCAACAAAATTCAATCTCAATCTATATAATCAATTGTTTTGAATACAAGCTATACGTCTCTAGCTGGGATTGTCGAAATACGAAACAGAGATACAAATACAATAACGATGCGATTGCCGCGACTACTGTATTGTTCGCGAAAATCAGTTAATGGCACTAAACTACGTCATCATCATTCTAAAACTTCAACACTGGATAATGTATGTCAGCTTTTCCAAATTATTTTTTAGTTGAATATTTTTATCTAGCTCCTCTATTCATCAAAAACAACCATTCCATCAATTAGTGTCATCACTAAGAAAGTCGATCCCATCGATATCGAGAAAAATCAGGTTGTTTTTCGTGTCTCATCGATCTAAAAATACGAAGTTATTTTTATTACAGTTAGAGAATCGCAAAGTTCGACGTGCTGGTTTATATACTTTTTGTTGCCGATATGCACCGATCTGTTTATGTGTCACTTTATTTGGTCTTGTTCTAATTGCTACAATTATTGCTTCAGTGCTCGTTACTGTGCTTACAGTAACTCATACAACGACAACAACTACTACTGCCACAACAACTACAACGACCACGTCAACAACGACAACGACTTCAACTACAACAACAACATCGACCACAACAACGTCAACTACAACCACTAGTACAACAACGACGTCAACAACTACGACTACAAGCACAACAACAACTACAAGTACAACAACTACAACCACAAGCACAACAACGACTTCAACAACCACAACATCTGCGACTACAACAACAACAACATCTGTGACTACAACGACAACAACGACTACAGCAACTACTACCACTACGGCTGTACCTTGTGGTTGTAGTAATGGTTGTACTTTGAGTGGTACTGGTATGGGTCAGCATACTCATTGTGTTGGTTGTGGCCATCAAGGATTCAGTATTCATATGAGTAGTTTTGGCTGCAACATCAGTGATACAAATAGTGCTACAATTTGCTATTATAATGGTAATAATATTAATTATGCCACTTATTGTGCTCTTAATCTTTGTACTACTGGTGTCGTTTTCGGCTCTACTTATGCTCTTTGCGTCTGAATATAAATTTTCTTCGAACAGATTTAGTGAATAACATATAGTTTAGTCTCTGTTTATGCTCTTATTCAATAAACGTTATATACAACTAAAATCTAAAAAAAAAAATTTTCATTTTGTCAAATCAAAAAACTACGCAACTCCATCTATCCATTTTGCGTCGCATACGTATAAATAAACGACGAAGAAAATCGCTAGGAAAAAGTACAATAATGACAACTGAAATTTGCTGTATAGTTTGTGAAATTAAAAACGAACACGTGATTTATGGATGTATTTGTTGTTCACAAAATTATTGCATTGTTCATTTGGATAAGCATTGAAAAGCTTCGAAAATTCAATTTGATCAATTTGAAAACGAAACACAAATTCTTCGAAAGACATTTGTGGACCAAATCTTCCAATCAAAGAATCAACAAATAATTGAACAAATTAATCTATGGGAACGAAATTCTATTGAAAAAGTTAAACAATATGCAGAACAAAATAGAAAAAATGTGTTTAGATATATAAATCAACATTTTCGAAAAGTTGACTATGGTCTCAACAAGATAACAACGGCAATTCAATTAATTCGACAAGGAAATTATTCGAATAGAATTAATTTAGACTATCTACAAAATAAGCTTGACCAATTGAAAGAAAAATTACATGATTGCAAAAATTTTTCATTCAGAGAACACAAATCTACTTCAATTATCAAAGAAATCTCCATCGATAGTTCATTTCGTAAGAAAGTTAATATTTTGTACACGTAGCTCGATTCTTATTGCATTGATTGATTTAGAAACACGAAGTTTTTCGATTAACATCAAATGGCAATCAGATGCTATGACTGCTGCTGGAGGAAATGATATTGGTAGCAAACTCAATCAATTGAATTTACCATGGAATATTGATTTCGATGAAGACAAGACGATTTATATAGCTGATAGATTTAATCATCGTGTTATTGCATGGGATAAAGACGCAACATCTGGTCGAGTTGTAGCTGGTGGAAATGGACGAGGAAATCGAAATAATCAATTGAATGAACCAATGAAAGTCATTGTTGATACATTGAATGATTGTCTTATCATTGCTGATTATGGAAATAAACGAATAGTTCGATGGCCTCGTCGAAATGGGACAACACATGGAGAAACAATTCTAAACAATATTCAATGTTCGAATGTGATTCTCTATAGAAACATGTATCTTTATGTTAGTGATGAAATAAATCACGACATAAAACGATTTGAAATAGATGGAAGTCAAGGAGTTGTTGTTGCAGGTGGAAATGGACCAGGAAATAAACTCAATCAATGTAGTAATCCACAATTCATACATATCGATGGCGATGAAACAGTGTACGTATCAGATCGTCGAAATCATCGTGTAATGAAATGGTTGAAAGGTGCAAAAGAAGGAATTATTGTTGCCGGTGAACAAGGCCAAGGAAATAGTCTCAAACAATTATCGCGTCCGTCTGGAATATTTGTTGATAAATTAGGTACTCTCTATGTAGCAGATGCAGGTAATCATCGAATAATACGATGGTTAAAAAATGCAAAGGAAGGTCGTATCATTGCTGGTGGAAACGGCTACGGAACTCAAGCGAATCAATTTAACGATCCTATCAATTTCTCATTTGATGATGACGATAATATTTATGTTGTCGATTCTGAGAACAATAGAATACAAAAGTTTTTGCTAGATAATAACTGCTGATTTCAAATGATCTAACAAAGTATAATTTGCTAAAATTTATCCCTAAAGATGAGATATAAAACAGCTATATACGTATGAGTGATTATACGTAGTTATAACGACTAATGAAACATCGAAAGAAACAGAAAAGAAAAACAAATCAAAGTAATTTATTGCAAAAAAATATTCGAATTTTTATATTGATGTCTCGTACGATAGTCTCTTCGCAGTGCATTCATGATATTTGATCTGAGCAGATTGTTCTTATAGTGTTTGTTCTTTTGCTCTGCGCTTCTGTATGTTCTCGTTGACATATATTTATTAATATGTGTGTAAAGTACGAAATATTTTATTAGAAATAAATGAAAAGTCTTAAAACTATGTTTGTCCGGTCCAATAATATGACAAAACGTAACTTTTTTCAAAGATTTCAAATTTGTATATTCAGCTTGGCTGAAAAAGAAGGTGTTTTCTTTCTCTTGTCAAAAAAAGCCGTGAAAACGATCGATTTTTACAGAACTCACTTTTTGTTGGTGTATTTTGTTTGATCTCCATGGAAAAAAGAAAGCAAATAGTTCGTTTAAACACTTTAAAAGAATTCAAATTTTCAATGTTTACCCACGTGTTGAGAGCAGTAGTCGTGAAAATATGCATGCATTGTTGCTTTTGCATATATACACATCCACAAAAAGTAGAAGTATTCTCAACGTTTAATCGTGTTTCAGATAAAACTTGTCTGCTAGGATAAATCACATTTTTAACTTGGAACTTTTACATCAGGACAAAATAAACACGATTCCGTTTAACCTTGTACTTGAGTGAGAGAGAGACAGTGATTGTATTTGAAGTTTCAAAAGTGACGCATGCGGGCATTATACTTCAAAAATTGAGAGTAAGAGAGACGATGGTTGCATTCGAAAGGTGAAAAACGACGAAGGCTGTCGACAAATATAAGAACAAGATGAATTTTTGTGTATATAATGTTTTTCAATTCTTTCTTGTTATATTCACTCGATCAATAAACTAAAACTAAAACAGATCGTTCGAACTGTGTTAGTTTTAGTTTATTGATCGATCGAATATAACAAAAAGCAATTGAAAAAGATTAAATACACAAAAATTCATCGTGCTCTTATAATTTTGTCCCGTACTGGAATGATGATACTTAGTAAGTCTAAAAACCCGTTATTTTAAAGTATGTGACAAGGATAGATACTTTTATTAATTCTCTTTGTTTCCTTTTCTGAAAGACATTTATTACGCTCACTTTCGAGCATATGAACAGTGGCACAACCAAGGGAGAGGCAAATGGTTTTTTTTTAATTTTTCGATGAGATAGCAATTGTATCGTTTATCTTTGGTCCGAATCTCACAGGCACTCTTTTTGTCAAAAAAAGTGGCAAAAAATCATTTTGAAATCAATTTTTGGTAATTAAAAATCTATTAAAATGGTTCGAGTTTAATCAAATTTTAATCAGATTTCTGCAGTTCCAAGAACATGGAACCCTCATATAGTGTTCTTGTTCTAGGAAATATGGTGCCCTATCTAGATCTTTAAGAGCTAAAATCCTCAACTGTATAGTGGTTTGTTTTCTTAAAGATGCGGCACGTGCTCTTACTTTCAAACGAAACTTGATTTTCTGCTCACAGTATAGCTGTCAAAGTTATTCGTCTATCCTTATGGTGTTACTTTACCGTCTATATTATCAAAGAAAGATAAATCTTAAAAAGATCACATTTCCCCAGAATAGAAAGAGTAAAAAAATCTTTTTTGTAAATTGCTATTGCTTCTTGTTGATGAAGAAAAAAGAATTTTACTTTTCGAAATTAAGTGTTGCTTTCTACACAGAATGCAGTGATGTATCCATTTGGATACACCCGGTCACTATGAATCAAAATTTATCAGAGTTTATTTTCCATTTTTATCTGTCATAGTGCAATATTTTATGATTTTTTAAAAATTTACTCATCGAACTTATATAAAAAGAAAGGAAAGGAAAAGAAAGTATCTAATAAAATACTTGAGAAACAAAGTTTTATGAATTTTTGACATGCAATAAATATTTTTTTCCGTTTTTTAAGTGCGCAATAAAATATGATTACAGAAGAGACTTTTTATACGTTGCACATTCGTTTCTTCATTTCTAGGTGTATCAAAAACCGTTTTATTATTGATTAGTCTCCCGATTTTTTTACAGTGTATTTATTAGCAAACGTGAATTAGACTAACTTCATGGATATTTAAGGTTAATTTTAGCATTTATTGGATTTAATGATGAAAGTTTACAAATGATGTTTATTATACTTAACGACAAATATTATCGGGTAAAAAATGATGACACTCATCATTTAACATGATACAGAAGAAAAACAATTTCGGATTCTGATTTTTTTACCTTATATGATCGGATGTATCCAAATGGATACATTCGGTTGGAAAGAATTAACAATATATATACATAGCAAAAGTGTTGCTTTTTGATTTTCTAGGAAATTTCTTTTTTTTTCTCTCGATCAAGAACTTTTCAAGTGAAAGACGCCGTTCGCTCGCTTACTCGTTGTGTCAATATGTAAGGATAGAACAAATTATATTGTCATTAAAAAGTCTGTGTTTAACTTTCACACGAAAGAATAAATGAAGAAAATCATGTTTCATCAGAATTATTTTAGATTTTTATCTTTTTCCGAATTGAAATAAAACTTACAGAAAAAAACTATTTTGAGCCTCACCTAAATTTAAACCCTCTCTATCTATGATGGTATAAACCAGTTCTTCCGTGCGTGCAGTAGTTTCTTTTCAGATCCAGAAATTTACTCTGAAATTATAAGCACAACAGCATTTTCAATTATATTCATCAATGGAATCAAATCACTTCACACGATTCTTCAGCATTAAGTTATACGGAGCGATTCTTATTACAATAATAACAGTATTTTTATCAGTATCATGGGTCAAATATAAAACTAATATAAACATTTATAAAACATATTTATCTTCAAATACAAATCATAGCAGGAGATGGAGAACACGACTAACGGTTTCAGAATATCTAAATATGACACATTCACAACTAATTAGTCCGAATGGTCAATTTATACTTGAATTAGAAAAAGATGGAAATCTTAAATTAAAACAAACGTTTCAAAATAGAGAATTTGATGGCAAAATTAAATATTGGCAACGAGATATATGGTGGACAAGCACAGGTGATTCGTGGCCTCGCATTCATCAAGTTATTCTTACATCAACTGGTGTACTTAAAGTTCAATTAAACGACACTACTAAAAATGAATGGAAAGATATTTGGGCGAGCACGTTATTAGACGGATGTGATACTAAACAATCAGATAATAATGGATCTGCATTTCTTTCTCTAGAAAATTCTGGTGCATTGAAGATCGTCAACAATACACATGTTATCTGTGTTCTAAATAAAGACGTTTATCCTGAGATAAACTCGACATCATTCTCATCTTCAGATAGATTAGCTGTGATCATCGCCGGCTTATTTCGAAACCTTCCAAGAACATGTGACAATCACATGAAAAAGGTTGTGGATAAATGGCCAGGGAAATTGGTTGATATCTTCGTATTTACATATCTACAAGATGTAAGAGACTTATCCGGTATGCCAGTCACAAAAGAAAATATCGAAAATGCTCTTCGCAAATGCTACGGTACTCATTTGAAGGCAGTCGGCATCGAAGATGTTACTAAAATAGAAGAACAATACAAGGCTGTGGGCAAAGAATTCGAAAATTGTGGAAATAAATTGCATCGACTATATTCACAAGTGAAGACTATTTATCTTGCAGGACAACTAATGCGTCGATATATGATCACTTATGGAATCACATATGAATATGTTCTGCGATTTAGGCCTGATACGAATATGTGGGGACGCATACCTGCATTACCTTCCATCGATTTTGAACAAACAAAAATCTATCTTATTCATCCTGCAGGAGAACATTATTATTGGTGTTTCAGTCATGATGGAAATATTAGAGTTGGAACTTCAGATCAGATGGCCTATGGCAGATTAGCAGCAATGAATCTTTATTTGAATTTGTATACGGTTTTTCCACTTATGGTATCTGTAGTTAGAGGTAACGACACAACGTCAATTAAAATGGATTTCAGTGGTTGTACACCTAATATCGACGGTAAAACTTGTCAGAACCGTGATCCTTGTGCAATGGAATGTATTGTAAATTATTGGATGGTGTTAAGTGGATTGCAGCCTGAAGTTCTATGGACTTGGGAACAGAATCTATTGCGTTAGGTTTTTTTTCTGAGTAAAATGTTAAGTTCATACATCACGAAAACTTTCAGAGTATTTCGCATCAAATATATCTTGAATTGTTGACTTAAATATTTTTCTTTTTGAATGAGAAAACACTTCTTAGATATAAAAATCATTGATTATCAAGAAAGTTTTAAAAAAAACGGAATATTTTATTTGATCTTGAAGTTTACGATTGAATGTAAGTCGTGGCGAGGGCTTTGGATCGACGAGGATCATCAATTTTTTAAATAACATTGATAAATATAAAACTTCATAATGTTTGATATTAATATATTTTAATGAGCATAATACATATGAAAGATAATCTTAGTGATTTCGAAGAATTTTCTCTTTTTGTCATGACTTCATATGTTTGTTCGTTTCAGTCAGAGATGGGAACGGTTTGGTGTTTTCAAAACCTCTAAACCGAACCGAGGCTTTTTCGTTAAAACATTCTTCATGTATGATTGAATGTGATCCCGCGCTTTTTTCTTGCTGGCATTCCTCGTCCTCTTCTAATGAAAGAAAGAATGCTGTAACAGATAACATATTTTCTCTTTTAGCCTTTCGTTATTTTTTTTATTGAGTTAGTTGTTATTTTTTCGATGCTCGGGTAACACATATATTTTCGAAGCACAGTTTCTCTCGCTCTTCTCGGGAAGTTTTCTTTATATGATTGAGATATATCTCACATTTACGTATCGAGTTTTAATAAGGTAAAATAAAAATAGAACTGAGTCTCATCTCTATTTACAATAGAAATGTGTGATGTAGATCTGTATAATGTATGAGAAAGCTTTCATGGATTCACTTTAAGAAAAAGATTCGATCATGATTCGTACTATGACGATATATATACAACACTAACTGTAAATATAGACTTGATTGGAAGCCATTTGCGCGTTTCCTTCCACATACGTCTGGAGATGAGCTCAAAAATCATTTTGATATAACATACTTGTCTATAAGAATGAATTCAAACTCATCGTAGCCGATAACTTAAGATTCTACAGTTTTAATACATTCATACACTTTCCAAAACAATTTCGACTCTATTGATGTCCTTTTCTATTTAACCCACATTTGGAATCGCCAGTCACAATTGCTAAGATTGAAACCATTTCTTACCCTTGCATTGATGGCTACACTCCACATATCCTTTTCTGTTACTTGACAGACAAGGATAAACATGCAAATTTTCACTAGTGTAATTTACTATTACTGGTAAAAATAATGATATTTCCGAGAAAAATTTTAGGTACATCAAGCTTTTGTCAATTATGATTATGACATAACGAAATTAGTCTATAGTTTCCTTTATTTTCGAATCAGCAATCTAATCGCAAAAAAAACATCATTCAATTTTTTACAAGAGTTAAACGCTTGAATAAATGATTATATTGATTCACATTTCCATTTATCGCGAAGGAATGAATCCACATACCATCGAATTGTCATTAGTTTCAATCAAGCCAACAGCATAAGGAAATCTTGATGTTTTTCGAAGATTTCTTTTTAACCAACAGGTGCCACCATTATATTGTGTCCATGTAAAATGAGTGCACAACCTCTTTTGTAAACAACGAGGACCGCATAATTCACCCGACGATCGAACATTTTCGAAATCATTACCCTCAAAATCGCAAGCAAATGACCATGCTACTGCGCCACTTGTTTCCCATTTGGTGAAAGCACAGTTAGCGTGTTGAAATAATGATAATAGAAAAACAATTGGAATGATTAACGAAAAATATGTTTGAACTGAATTTGTCAACCGTAAAGCCATTTTATGTATAATGCGAATTGAATTTCGGATATTAATATTTGCATTGACACAATGTCGCTTTGTTATACGATTGAACAAAAGAACAACATCACCATACAAACACAATGGATATTGAGAGAGAATGAATATTCAGTGCAGTGTTGCCATCTTTTCTGCTTTTACAGAATCTTTCTTTCGAATTTTCTAAATACTTTACCCTATGGGTTCGTTTCAATGAGAGCAATTGATTTGTGTCAACGAGTCTTTGAATGTTGTTCTGTAGAGTTCCGAAGGGAGAACAAATACAATAAAGATCAACACTGGCGGTGTAAAAGAAATAAAGTAAGCACTGAGATATGGAGCGTGAGAGGAATTATTCACTGAGAACATCTTCCTGCTGGTTGTACGATCACTGCCGATCTTTACTGTCAACAATTGCAACAACGAGACCGATATCCAAACCGAGATCGACACTTTCTTGAATCATAAATCTAAGGACTTCTACGAATGTTGGCAACAAGTCATAGATAGTAATGGAGCATACATCGGTCAAAAAGCTAAATGTATTCTCCGAGTTAAAAGATAAAAATAAAATTTTCGAAAAAAACGCAAAAAGAATTTGTTACCCACCTAATACTTTCAGTGATAAGAAGGTGCACCTTATAACCGTATAGTTAGTTTTACTTGTCTTAAACAGATTGCGAATGAATACGACACCGAGAACACTTGTTCTTCTTTGTTTTTCTTTCATCTACTATGGTTGGGCTCTGAAGCCCAATGATGATTTCTCTCTTCTTCGTCAGCAAGTCTTAGAAGTAATGCTATGGCCGGCTCCAGAAAATATCACAGTCACGATTCAGAACGCTCTGCACTGGGCTGAAACATTGAATAGTTCGTGCTATTGGCCAGACGTAATCTACAATGATACTCGTCTTGCCGAATGGCGTACTCTGGAACATTTGTATCGAATATCAACGATGTTGCAAGCATTGACTGTCAACGGTTCAACAGTTAGTAATGATTCGCATCTGCGAACAGCAAGTCTTTGTGCTCTTGATGTTTGGTTAGTCAATGATTGGCAATCACTGAATTGGGTAAATAATGAAGTGCATGCTCCTATTTGGACTGGTTCACATCTCCTGATGCTCGGTAACAACGTCACAGATTTCGAGCGAAAAAAGATCATCGAAATCTCTTTTCGCGCTAGTTGGTGGATTCCTACGGATCGAACTGTTGGAACGAATTTGTTATGGATGCTTCAAGCGCAGATTTATCGTTCGCTAGCAACAAATAATCTGACAGGAGTCGATCAAGCTTTTACACGAATGTGGCAAGATGTTGCTCTTCAACCATCGGATAGTGTCGGTTTACAATTCGATTGGACTTACCATTTTCATGGAACACAACTACTCAATGGTGACTATGGAAAGTCTTGGGGAATGAATATTTTAGGATTTACATTGTCTGCTCAACAGACAAAATATGAACTTAGCAACGATAAATTGTTACTATTCGGTCAGTATTTAACTAGAAGTTGTGCCTGGATGATCATTGGAAAGAATTGGGATTTTAGTTCTATTGGAAGAGCAGTATCAAGACCAACCAAAGAATATTTCGTTTTGTTTTCAACTAAATCCATTCGACAATTAATTCCATTAATTCCATCAAATACAACACAGATAGAATTAAATAATCTCGCTGATCGTCTGGATGGATTTTCTAATGCTTCTGTCTTAGTAGGCAATCAACACTTTTTCGCCTCCGATTATCATGTTCATCGTCGAAAACATTGGTCGGCAACCATTAAAATGCAATCCAATCGAACCCAACCCATCGAATGTCTCAATGACGAAGATCAAAAAGGTGAACACAGTGGACAAGGTGTTCTCAATCTCTACATCGGTACTGAATATGCTTACGATGATATCTTTCCACTTCTCGATTGGCAAGCACTCAATGGTATCACCGTAGAACATGATATACCCCTCGAACAGTGTGTTCGTGGAGCTTTTTCATGGATTCGCTTATCTTTTGTTGGTGGCGTTAGTGATAATCAGTATGGTCTAGCAATGATGGATACTGCTTCGCATAATCTTACTGCGAAACGATCATGGCATTTCTATGATGATGCTATCATTGCTCTAGCAACTCATCTAGCAGTGAAAACACCAACAACACCATGGACGACATTAGCTAGTCGATTGTTTTCAACTGGACAAATTACTTTGGGATTTTTCAATTCTACCATGATCACACTCAACGATGGTAATTATACATTTCCATACAGTGAAGAACAACATCAATCCAATGTTCAATGGATACATGTTGGCCAATCCAATATTCTCTATGTTCTGCAAAATCAACAGCAATACGCTTCTCTTGGAATTGATTTTGGTATGAAAACGGGCAATTATTTATCTATTGGTCCATTCAATCAAACGATTACTGCACGTGTATTGACAATATGGATTAATCATGGTCGTGGACCGTTTACATCAATGCACTACAATTACATGATTGTCCCAACAGTTTCTCTCACAAATGTATCTACTCTAATCGAACAATACCAACAAGAACAAGTTTTCTCATGTCAATCATCTAATGGTCACTTTCACGGAACGATGTGGCCTCGTTTAAAACGAGCATCGTTTGTCTTATGGGAGAAGAACTCGACAACATTCTCCTGTCAAAGTACTCAATTTCAGATCAACATTCAAATATACGAACCTGGATCGTATTTATACAGTGAAACTGATCAGGATTTTACATTGACAGTTTCACATCCGACCAATCTGGGTACGACTGTGAAAGTTACTATCGATCGAATAGGATCGGGCGAAGGTTGTAAATCATTTTGGAATGACGTGAATCCATCAACTGATGTAACACTATCACTACCTTCGTCAAAAGACTACATGGGTGCATCCGTCAATGTAACATGCCACAAACAATAAAAATCTAAGTTTTTTTTTCCTTTTTTGGACACGAATAAACGAACATAGTTTCCTTTTGAAGACTACACTCCCTTTATAGTCATTTGCTTTGTTATGTGTTATCTAAATGTTGCAATTCTATTGACGTGACTCATTACCATGTATAGTCATCGAAAGATGTTTATAAGGACGCTGCTATTTTCAAAGCAAATCATTCTTCTACAAATCTAAACAAAATGTCTTATAATGGCGATGAAACGAATGCTATTGTCATTGACAATGGTTCTGGTATGGTCAAAGCTGGTTTCAGTGGTGAAGATGCACCACGTGCAGTCTTTCCAGCTATTGTTGGTCGACCACATTACACAGCAATTATGCCTGGTATGGGTAATAGAGATGCATATATTGGCGATGAAGCTCTAGCTCGAAAAGGTATTCTAACAATGCGTTATCCGATTGAACATGGTATTGTAACAAATTGGGATGATATGGAGAAAATTTGGCATCATACATTTTACAATGAACTTCGTGTTGCTCCCGAAGAACATCCAGTTTTGGTCACTGAAGCACCACTTAACCCAAAAGCTAACCGAGAAAAAATGACACAAATTCTTTTCGAACAATTCAATACACCGGCTATGTACGTGGCTATTCAAGCTGTACTTTCATTGTATGCCACCGGTCGAACAACTGGTATTGTTTTCGATAGTGGTGATGGTGTTTCACATACTGTACCAATCTATGAAGGTTACGCTTTACCACATGCTATCGGTCGATTAGATTTAGCTGGTCGAGATTTAACTGATTGGATGACTCGTTTATTAACCGAACGTGGTTATTCATTTACAAGTTCAGCTGAACGTGAAATTGTTCGAGATATGAAAGAAAAACTAGCTTATGTAGCTCTTGATTTCGAAGAAGAACTTGCATTAGCTACTAGTTCGAGCAGTATTGAAAAGAGTTATGAATTACCAGATGGTCAAATTATTACTATCGGTAACGAACGTTTTCGTTGTCCGGAAGCATTATTTACACCAACGTTACTTGGCAAAGAAGATGTCGGCATTGCTGAGATGGTTTACAACACAATTATGAAAGGTGATATCGATATTCGAAAAGAATTGTACCAAAATATCGTTTTATCAGGAGGTAATTTTTTTTTCTATCTTGAATATTTTGTCATAACGAGTTTGTTTAGGTACGACAATGTTTCCTGGTATTGCTGATCGAATGCAAAAAGAAATAACAGCTCTGGCTCCATCGGCAATGAGAGTTCGAATTGTTGCTCCACCAGAACGAAAATATGCAGTTTGGATTGGTGGTTCAATTCTTAGTTCATTACAAACATTTCAACAGATGTGGATTTCGAAGCAAGAGTACGATGAATCGGGCCCATCGATTGTACACAGAAAATGTTTTTAGATTGACTTTTGCTATTATATATTTGTGTTTTCTTTTGTGTATTAAAAATAAAAGTTGAAGTTACATAAGTTAAACAAATGACACTGGCTGGCAGACATGCCTACTCTTTTTGTACCTATTTTACCCTAATTCCGCCACAATTTCACCATAATCGTATACATGTGGATATAGAAATATTCTTAACTTGAGAACTCAATAAATTCTTAGAAGTCAGTAGTTTCTATGCATAGAAAAACACTACCTTTAACTACAGAAGCATCTTGCCTTCTCTTCATGTATATGATCGATAGAAATTGACAAAAACGAATTTTTCTCCCGTTCTGTTTGTCTTCATATACAAAAACAGCGGTATCCAAATGATTGACACAAGTAAAAGAATTTTCTTATATAAGCAAACTTGGAAGCTGTGAGTTTCTTCAAATGGACTTTTTTCTACAGAGAAAAATTATTATGAAAGTAGGCAAACTAGCTTTCTAGTGATGCTACCAAGAGAAGTTTTATATTTTCGATAAAGCATATTATTTATTCTTTATTCTAATTGCAACTTGTATTAGTTTAACATTCGATTAGTATCTTAGCAACTGCTATACTTCCATTGGAACCAAATATTTCGATTACTGTCGACAACCTTCTCTTGTTTCCCCTGTATTGACCCAACAAATTGTTCTGGAAGGCTAAAACGTTGCATATAGGCATAACTTTTCACGCTCTATCTAATGGCGTCCTCAAAAGCATAAGTCAAATTTTTTTCACGTAATGTGATTTCTAGATTGAACCGTGGATCGTCTCTTAAACGAATTATGGCAGCAGAAGAATCTCACTTTTTAACAAGATCGCAGGGTGAGGGTAAAGTTGCCTAGTAACTTTTGAATTTATACCATTTTTTTCTCTTTCACGAAATTAACTATTGTAATTTTCTGCAGGCAATAAAAGCTTCGGATTAAGAATTTTGTCTGTGTCACATATCGTATTATTGCCATAAATTCTCTCGAAATTATTATTATTATTTCGTTTGAATAGAGGGAGAATGCATGAAGAGAACGTAATGTCGTTTCGATGGTTACATGTACTTTCAATGTGCTGTAGAAATTATAAACGAAACAAACTATTGGCTGAATGTAAAAGAATACATATATACTCCTATATGCTGGCATTTATATAAGTGGTTGCGTCTCTACATTAGAATTTCTATTGAAAATGGCAACAAATTATAATGGATCGCTCACACGTCAACATCCTGTCAATATGAACAATGAAGTCTTATCTTCTACTTCTAATACTGATTCAAATGAACTTCGTGATAAAGTTAAAATACTTGTTAATGAACTCAAAACAAATACTGTCGATAGTCCACATCATTATGGTTGGTTACATTTGAGAATCACAGATTTGTCTGTAAAAGAATGTGAAGCAATTGTCGAAGGATTAGAAATGAATGCAGGCAATGTAACATGGTTAGATATTTCGCCGATAAATATTTCGTTTCAAGGCCTTGCATGCATTATTGATTCACTTCAAACAAATACACGTATTACCGAATTACATCTCTCGGGTAAACCAGATAATGATTTATTTGATGAAACAGACGATGAAAATTATTTAATTCCGATACCTGCAAAATCATTAGCGGAAGTTCTTAAAGTAAACAAAACTATTCATAATCTTACTATTGCAAATAGTCATTTGTCAGACGATGACATGAGAACAATAGTCAATGGACTGAAACTAAATATAACATTAACTGAACTTCATTTGAAAGCTAATCCTGAATTAACTGTTCAAAGTGTATTCTATTTACAGAAATTGGTTGAATCAACTAGAACAATACGAGAAATTAGACTCGATGAAATACCAAATGTTGATGATAATTGGATAGTCTCAATTGGATACGCATTAAAAATTAATGAATCAATTCAAACGTTAATAATGCATTCCTGCCAGATAGGAGATAAGGGAGCTGCAATATTCGGTGAAATGTTGACAGTGAATCATACTTTGAAAAGACTCAGCTTACATGACAATTTAATTACTGATATTGGTGCAAAATCATTGGCAGAAGGATTAAAACAAAATTCAACATTAGAAAATCTGAGCATCAGTTTGAATAGGTTCATTGAAACAAGTACAGGTGGCAAAGCTTTGTTGGAAGCAAAAACTGAAACATTCAAGTATTTGTATTTAAATTGATTTGATTAGTACGGCTAATAAGTGAATAATTTTATTGATTGAAAATAAAATGCTAGCTAGGCAAAGTTCTTTTTTAATGGGAGTTTCAAGATTTCGTGATTTTTTTCACTGGAGTTTTGTTATTTGGCCAACAGCTAAACACGAAAGAAAATAGTTTTCTATAGAAATTGTACAAATAATAGATATCTTACAATAATTGTATTCCCGTGACGACGAGTACGATGCCGATGACGGATCCAATGGCCGCCGATACTGCTATAGTAATTGTTCGTTTATTAGTATCGTCAGTAGACGTATCGGTATCGGTAGAATTGTATATTCGATTGAGATTAACACGATGTAATCCTGATACAACTATTGTGTAAGAACCAGTTATATTCCTCGAATATGTTGTTACAACAAACAAATATTGTGTATTTGCTTTCATATTCATTATGATTTGAAATTGTCCACTTCCAGCACCATCGTTATCATACTCTTTTATGTCGTTAAGTGGGGCACTTGCATTAAAAGTGGGATAGTATAGAGAACCAAATGTATCAATGCTACTGACACTTGTTATTGAATAATATCCTGTTACAGGAGCAACAATAGAATAAACATGATGATAATAAGGTGACGCCAATACATAATATCGTTGGTATATTGGATCGCTATACGTTAGTGTTCCAGAAGCTGTCGTAGTCACGACATAGATATTTGCTAAATTTAATAAAAAAATAAATAAAAATAAATTAGCAATGCAAATTATCTACTAACGTAATGTGTAATTCGGAGCGGCTGGTAATGGAACAACAGATGCTGAGCAGTTATAGAATTCTTGAACTGATTGTATATCATATGTAGTCATATTAGGTCCTCCGAGCGTCACATTAGGTTGGATTGCCGTCATTGTTGGAGAACCATCTTTAGAAAAGGCTGTTTCACTATATTGCATTATCGATTGGTAATCATACGGCGTATTGAATGTATCCACACGTGTAATATTTTTTATATCGAAATTTCCTTCCATTCCGGTTTGAATATTCGAAAAATTGACTCGAATATAATTATCACGATCTGGCCGAGATTGTTCATGAGCAAAGCCTATTTTTCAATACAGAACATCGAAGAATATTTACATATTTGAATTTTATTTATTATACCTAATGCATGTAATAATTCATGAATGATTACTGACTCATGCATACATCCAGGAGTTTCTAACGTGACATAACGAGTGAAATTTAAGCCTGTATATCTTCCAACCTACAATAACAATAATTAGCCGTTAGTTTATGCTACAAAAAATGAAACTAATGGATATATAATTACATAAGATGAACAACCATTGGTATTCGTAAAAACAATGTAATAAATATCAGTTGGATTTTTCGGTCGAAAATGAATACAGATGTTATTATTAATCGAAAGTAAAAGTTCGACTTTAACCATTGTTTCATAGACAAGTGTTTCTTGTGCGAAACCTAATTGATAAATATATTTTTTAGAAAAAAAAAAACTTAATACCAACAAAAGTTAGATATTTACTAAATCCTGGTTCGAATTCATATGGCACGATTCCATCTGGCCATTTTACATTATTACCAAGCATAGCTATGGCACGCTAAACAGTCAAATTAAACAAAAGCAAAATTGTATTCAAATACACTTACACCTTCGAGAACTTTCGGAAAAAGTATATCACCGTCAAATCCAGCTGAAATTTACAAAGACGATTCAGAGTTAGTAAATGTTCTTTTCTTCCGTCAATTAATACTTACGACTGTTGTATAATGGTTGATATCTATCTGGATTTGGATAGTCCTTTCGTCGAGAAATACAGAAAAAAGAGTGTTTGATAATATAATTATGAAAGTATAAATACTATTTCAACATCTTCGTCGTGTGGTGCTGGATGTCCATTTGTTTGAAAATGTCCAAGTAGAACAGCAATCATGATCAACGCAATCATTTTTGTTTGTACTGGTGAATGTAGATCGATGGATGATTGTTTTCTTTCGATAAATGCTGAAGTGATTTGAAAGAAACGTATTTAAAAGCTGCGCCTACCTTTGTTTACTTTGTTTGCTTTCGAAAAGAAGCCAAAAGGATTGCTCCATTTGATTTGCATACTGTCAGCAAAAAAGTACCGGTCGTTTTTATTGAAAAGCATGATGAAAGGCAATAAAGTTTGTTGTTTGCATAAGAAGTAAAGTGTGATTTATTTTGGTCGACAGATGAATGAATTATATGCGAAATTTCTATTTGGCGGAGCGCGAGAACAGAATTTCGCATATTTCAATCAATATTTTCTTCTTTTTTTGAAAGATACACAATTTCATTCACTTAAAGTCACAAATGAAATCGAAACGTTGAATTTAATTTTATCAAGTGAAAGAATCTATCATGATTTGAACGAAGTTTTAGATTGTTACAAAGTGATACGATTCAGCCATTGTTTGACCCATTTCCTGGGAAGTATGCAAATTATGTAATCGACATTGGTTTAATTGGAGATCAATTTGATTGTATTGTTGTTGAGATGAATCCATTTGAAATTACTACAGGTGCAAGTTTATTTGATTGGACAATTGATAACGATATACTTCGAGGTGATGGACATGAAGTCGAAATTCGTGTGAGATTTGATTATCATCCGTATATCGAAAATTATCTTGATTTTATTCTTGAATTAAATAATTCAATATCTACGAATTTGACAAGCATCAGCCACATTCATTAAATCCTACTGGTTAATTTCTTAATAGCTATGTTTATTGCCATTTAGTGTGTAACAGACTTTTAACTTCATATTCTCCAAAGTTTATTGAATGATGATAAAGGTTTTATGAAATAAATTAACAAACTTGCTATTAGAAAAATAACAAGACAATATTTCAACATAAACTTAATGGTTGACGTCTTTTTCGATTCTTTATTTTCATCAGGAACACTCATTAAATCAGCATCTGTTGAAACAGGTTTTACTAATAGAAATAAATATGACGAGATAAAAATCACGATGGCTCCTAAGAAAATAGTTAAATTTGCTTTGATTTTGAATACTGCCACATTGATATATAAAAGAACACCAGTAGCACACGCCGTACTGAATGTTTTCACAATAACATCGGCATATTTATAAACAAATGTAATCACAATACCTAAGACAGAATTACATAGAATAATAGCTATTACCATTAATGAATATCCTTCAAAAAATTGTTTTCTTGTTTCATTTTTAACAAATAAATTCGGAAAAAAGAAGAATAATGTCAAATTAAGTGTCAATCCAAATGTATAGAGTATGGCATTTTGTATATGCATATTAACAGAATATGTTTTAATAAGACGTTCATTCCAAACTGAACAAATTGCTGTTATTAAAGTGCTAACAATTAAAGTAATATAATCTTTAATAGCTAGAAATGGTGCATCTCGACATGAATCATATTGAACGATAATTAAACCGACAACTTGTAAAATAATTGAAGCCCATTGTTCTCGCACAAGCGTACGTTCACAAAATAACCATAGTAGAATGGCTGATAGAATTGATGAGAAAGATTTGAACATAGAAATCGATGCCATATCTACATATAAATAGAGTACAAATGCTAATTGATTATTGATAACATATAATAATGCTAAACCAAAAGTATAAGCAATGAAAATGCTTTGTACTTCTTTTCGAAACCATGCATAACATGCTAAAAATCTATTATAAATTTTATTATTCGATGACGAATCATCTATCGATACAGATAACCAGATAAAAGTTAAACTTATACATAATTTGATGAATTCAGCTGATGCTATAGCTGATAATGGTGAATACGTATATTTTCCTTTTGTTTGCGAGAATTTATAAACAATCGAAACAAATACTTGTACTAATAGAAGTACTAAAAAAGCTAAGATTTTTGTATCAAAAATCATTTTGTATATCTAAAAAGAAAAAAAAGAATTCAATTATCAAATAGTGCTATTTTTTCTAGTAAGATAGACTGCTTCAGATTCTAAAATTTCAATCAATGTCTGTCTGATATCATCTTTAGATAGGTCTATTCGATGACCACATCGTTTTTGTTTGATATTCTCTGATGTTGAACCACCTGCACAACAATCTCCCCAACAATCATAAAGTCGAGTGATAATCGAGTGAAATGGTGTTTCACGACGAGTAAGATCGATAATATTTACCATCGTAGGTATCGCAATTTCATGGAAATTTTTAACTTCATAGAACACATTTGATAAATCAATAAAATCTTGAAAGAAACATCTCGGTATATAATAGATATCAGACCATCTATAATCATAGAATTTTGTCTATTCGTTTTTATATTCAAATACGTATATTACATTACCCTCCACAGAAAGTACGTGCATCAGTTACAAAACGTTTCGGATATTTTTTTGCGACCATTTCTGTAGCATTGAGTGCGGTAAGATGATGTCCCTTACCCCATGCCCACCAACTCCAACCTGATGTGCTTTGTACACATCGAAATGGCGGTAAAGGTGAATCGGGAAACCAAATATGATGAAAGTTCAAATTATCAAATTTGAAAGGATTTATCCATGCCTTAAATTCAACAATAGAAGATATCTTTGAATGTAATTTATAGTATATAATGACTTACATCAAAATGAAAATATAATAAACCTTCTATAGTTGAATGATTTTGCAATAAAATATGCATGGTATCTGCTACAGCTTTGTATTCAGTCAGTCCATCTCCCCATCCATCACCAGTTAAAGTAAGGTTCGAAGAATTAGTTGGTATAGAATAATGTAGTTGTGCGAAGAAAGGCCGATATTTTTCCATAACAGGTATTCTTTCGTTACGTAGCGAATTCCATCTGATAAAACCAAGAGTATTCCGAAAAGGTGATACTAATTGGTTATTATCGACTGAGGTAAAATGTTGTAGTCGTTGTTTTTTACCAAAATTATAAAATGAAAATACACAGAAAATAAGGCTAATCAATAGAATTCCTCCAAGATGTTTGCTATCGAATTGCATTGGTATAGTGTACATGTTTGAAAAAAGAGACAAAATATAATCTATAAATAATGGGCCATATATATGTTTTATTATGAATATAAGTTTTAAAAAAAGGAACTAATAGTAATAATAAAATATTGAATTGAATGTCTACCTTTACTTGGGCAAAAAAATGTTCTCAACTAAATTCCGCCCATGTAAATATTTTTTTAATGTAAACGCGTTTGGTTTAGATGCATCTAGACGCGTTAGGATCAATTTATTAGGGAATAAAAATAAAATATTAATTCAATTCACCTCAGCTTCGATCTGAGTTGCCAATGCTGTCTTCTAGCATTAGTCTTTACTTAGCTTATGTCCACGAATTATTTCCATCGTTAGATGTTGATATATCTGAAATGATAGAAAGTAGATTTGAACATGTGAACTTGTGTTTAAGAAACTTTTATACATACCGTTCAGCCCTATATGAACACATTCATTATCAGTTCGTAGACCAAGTGTGTTTGAAGTATATTTATATTATATATACCATTCACAGAGATTGAAAAATATTTCGATCGAACAACTCATGTTTCATTTCAGCCGGTTCTTGAAAGTTTGTGTTCATAAAACTTTCATTGAACGAAAATCGAGATTACGTAAAACAATGTTATCTTTATTTAAAATTTAGGCTAATTTGTATTTCACTAAAAACAAGAAATAACTACATATTTCCTTCCACAATCAAATAGAACATCGAAAGAAGTACAAAGTCATATCATGAGTTATACATATCCATCCATAGGACATTTTAATTGAGAGCGCGTTTACCTGCAAAAAAAGTGTATTTGGTGCTTACATGGGCAGATGAGATTCTTTTTTCGATTATCCAAACTATCCGGATAGAAATGAAAAGTATTATAAATTAAATGACCAGCTAGTTTAACGATACGATCATTTTTGGATGAAGAGATCATCTGTTGATCGATTAAATGAGAAATATGTTCCAAATAAAAGTGATCACTTTTGATCGTAGATTTATCATGTATTTTTCCTCTCATACCAATAAATTTGAATTCACTTTTGTGAAATAAAATATTCGAAAACCATAAATCTTCATGAATAACATCGATAATAGGAACCGGTTTCGAAAGAGACTCATTTAAGAATATCTTGATATTGTTCCCTTTTCTGAAAGAAAAGATTATAGGCTTCTAAAATCAGTAGGCGAAAAGTCTTAAAACTATGTTTGTCCGGTCCAATCAGAAAATAGTTCGTTATAGAACTTTTTCAAAAGTTACCGAGCCAGATGAAAATTTGTTTGCTTTCTCTCGTCTACCAAGTAATATCAAAGGTTATATGTAGTATAGCCATGAGCGGAAGGGTGAGAAATGGTTTGAATATTAGTACTCAGTGAGACAAAAAATGTCAAAAACCCGTGTACACACTGCTAAAATCTTAGGCGTTTGTGGATGCTACTTGAGGTTCCCGATGATGAGCGAAAAGCAGCCGAAAAAAGAAGTCGTGAAAACGATCGATTTTTACAGAACTCACTTTTTGTTGGTGTATTTTGTTTGACCTTCATGTGAGCTACACATGTACATGAGAAGAACAGAAAGGAAAGGAAAGGAAAGGAGAAGAGAAAGAATGTACATGTGTGCCAAACGGAGAAAAAGATCCCTTCGTGGGAAACGAACCCACATCTTCTGCTATCCGGGCAGATGTCCTAGACCAGTTAGATTAGAAAGGACGACTCAATCTCCGATGAGCGTCGATGATATATCATCGATCGCTAACACTCCATGGAAAAAAGAAAGCAAATAGTTCGTTTCAACACTTTAAAAGAATTCAATTTTTCAATGTTTACCCACGTGTTGAGAGCAGTAGTCGTTAAAATATGCATGCATTGTTGCTTTTGCACATATACACATCCACAAAAAGTAGAAGTATTCTCAACGTTTAATCGTGTTTCGGATAAAATTTATCTGCTAGGATAAATCACATTTTTAACTTGACATTTTAACATCAGGATGAAATAAACGTGATTCCGTTTAACCTTGCGCTTGAGTGAAAGAGAAACGATGGTTGTATTTGAAGTTTCGAACTTGATGCATGCATGCGGGGGTTGTATTTTAAAAGTTGAGTGTGAGAGAGACGATGATTGTATTTAAAGAGTGACATTTTTTGTGTGAAAAAAATTCGACATTGATGCTTAGTAAATCTGAAAACTCATTATTTTAAAGTTCATGACAAGGATAGATACTTTTATTAATTCTCTGTTTCCTTTTCTGAAAGAAATTGTTATAGATTTCTAAAATCATGAGAAGAATTGCCAAAGTTGTTTGGTTGTTCTGCCCAATCAGAAAACAGCTGGCTAAATACATAAAAATTCCTTTTTTTTTCTTATATACACATCGAAAATATTTGATTGGTTTATTTTGTATAATAGTGAAAGAAAAGGACACAAAAGTTAATATGAATTCTTGAGATTTATATTAATTTTGCAATATAATTTGTCACTATAGTGGTTTCAAATACCAAACTGTGATGAAATGAGACAGACAAAAGTGATTTAAAAAAAAAAGATTAGGGAAGCTTGAAGAATTTTCTAATTTCATTGTGAGATCGAAAAAAATCTATTTGTTCTATCGTCAGAATTTTTCGGTGTTCCGCTGGTCGACTGCCATTAAAGTTCTATCACAAGGAATCTGGTGGATTCTCATCGTATTGATATAATTGACTTATTGAAACATAGACTCTATAAACGTCAACTTCGAATGAAATCCTTGCTAACCTACCTTGCATTAATATAATCGTGTTAAATTTTGTTGGCATTTAAGATGATTCACTTAGACGTTAAGCTAAATCATCTATATCCCATCTAGTCTAATTGATCCAGGACATCTGTCCGAATAACAGGAAGTGTGCTGTTCCAGTTCTCCTCTTCCCTTCACTATGACCTGTTCATATGCTCGAAAGCGGGCTTAATAAACGTCTTTCAGAAAAGTGTTAGCGAATCCTTACGATGAGCACTACTTGTTTTTCAATTCATCGATTACATATTCGATAAATAAGTGGACGTTCTAGTACATAATTCAATGGTTTCGGATAGATATTTTCAAAACGTGTTCCACTTCCACCACATAAGAGAATTATAACCTTCATAGCTGTTGCTGTTGAAATTCAAACAAATCAAAAACGGAAAAATGATTGTTTTTTAAAGCTTAGTTGTTCAATTCAAATTTGAAATTTGATGTTCGAATTCAAGCTTCAAGTATGACATGTATGCAACTATGGGGAAGATTCCTACATATGGCTATATGTATCAACAACATTTTAATCCATACAGTTATTCTGAAAGATTAATCACGTATAGCTCTTTGGGTTGTCCTTCAAATCAATTTAAAATGACTACTGAATTGCAATCGGGTGTTACGTACATATTAATTGTGACTACATTCGGTAGTAATATAAGGGGCAATTTTTCAGTAATAGCATTCGGTCCAAACAACGTCACTTTCAAACAAATTAGTAAGTCTCATACGATACGTATATTATTTTTTTGTTTCAACTGAAAATTTCATTAGATCTTCAAACAACATATACATCACAATTGACAAAAGGAAGTCCAGTTTATCCACGAATATGTGGAAAAGGAAACTATCACTATGAAACTATTGAAATCAATATACAACTGAATGGCTCATATATATTCGATACTAATAGTACTATGAAATTATATGGATACATTTATACAAACGAATTTGATCCATCATATCCAAATAAACATTTACTTACACAAAGCAATTTCAGTTGTTATGAATATCGTTTCCAACTTGGAAGTTATCTTGAAGCTAATAAAGCGTATATTCTACTGATAACAACATTAAATCCAAATGAGAGAGGATCTTTTACATTACTTATCACTGGTCCACAAAATGTCACTCTCAATCGAATAGACAAAAAACATAGCAGCTGTATTGTTGGTGATCAATGTCATTTGCATACAAAGGGTATTGGTTTGACTATCAATGATATTTTACGCAATCAGATTCAACCAATAATATCATTTACGAAACAATCAGCATTGATACAAACAGCCGCTGGTATTACCATGATTATGTTTGTGATTGGTTTCATTAATGGTATCTTATCTTTGATAACATTTCAAAATAAAGAATTAAGAAAAGTCGGCTGTGGATTATATCTACTAGCATCTTCAGTTACATCTCTACTAACAATTACTACGTTTACAATTAAATTTTGGTTTACTGTTCTTATTCAACTTCATTCAACTATTCGTTCATCAATTCTTCGAATTGATTGTGCATTTCTTGGTCCTGTCTTAAAATTATGTTTGTACTTAGATGGTTGGTTGAATGCTTGTGTTGCCATTGAAAGAAGTGTCAATGTATCAAAGGGAGTTCAATTTGACAAAAAACGAAGTATACATGCAGCTCGATGGATTATTCTGATCTTGCCTATTTTCATCATTGGTACTATTGTTCATGAACCGATCCATCATGAATTATTTGAACATAAAATTCAAAAATATAATTCCATGAATTATAGCTTGCTGATAATGAACACATCAATGGAAAATGATACAGCAGAAGTTGAATATGAAACTGAACATATTGTCTTGTGTGTTATTCGTTATTCTCGTTCTGTTCAAATATACAATACAATCACCTTATTTTGTCATCTCATCGTACCATTTATTGCAAATCTTTGTTCTGCTTCATTTATCATTTTTGGTACAGCTCGACGACGATCAACAGCACAAACCAATAAAAAAACATTGAAAGAACATGTCATCAATCAAATGAGTGAACACAAACAATTGTTGATCAGCCCATTTATTTTACTAATCTTAGCTATGCCTCGTTTGCTCATATCATTGGTATCAGGATGTGTGGATCCATCAGATAATCCCTGGCTATATCTTTGTGCTTACTTCATTTCATTTACACCATCAATGCTTGTCTTTACTGTATTTGTTATACCTTCAGAACTCTACAGAAAATCATTCAAAGAATCAATTACACGATGGCGACAACGAATTCGTCCATAATTGACAAATACGTATTATTTATCGGCACTATTCTTCTTCTTTCATTTATTGCTTTTAACCCTCATAAGTTTCATTGAAAATAACAGAATGAAAAGAAAAAAAATCTTGAAAGAAAGTATTTTTATTTTGATAGTGGACTACGAAAGATATCATACGTGTCAACATAATGTTATTCTATTAAATTAAATCATTAATAAACACAGATGTTCTTTTGTAGATTAACATAATGTTTCTTTTAGAAACAAAGTAAATTTGACTTCTTATCTGTGCCTTATAAAACGTAGAATAAAAAAGGACATTTTTCAGTCAAAGAAAAAATGATATTCTTATTGAACATTTATCTTGATATTTTTCTTTTCTCTTCGATTATAAATACTTTTCCGCAAACGAATTTTCATCTAACTGATATAAACGATGAAAAATTCGCTCATGATTGCCTTCGATTTTCAATTTCGCCAATTGATGAAATAGATTCACAAGAAATCTTATCATTTTGTCTCATTGAACCACTATCAAAATGGAACATACCAGTAAATACTCTGGATAAAACATTGACTTTCGCTGATCTTCGAAAACAAAATGTCACCAGTGAACAATTATATCAATGGTCAGCATCGATTGATTTAATTGAACAATATCAAATCTATATCACATCTAATAATTATCAATCATCAATGTCGACAAATGTTTTCTACAATTGTTCAATACCACGATTTGGTAGTCAATGTCAATATGAATTTCTCTATTTACCGTCGAATCATTTTTCATTAAAAGAAGCGATTTTACAATTCTATCGAATCGAATATAAGCCAACAAGTTTAACATGTTATATGCATTTAAATTGTAATCGAGGTTCAAAATCAATTTGTCTTGACTGGACAGAAATCTGTGATGAATATGTTCATTGTGTCGATGATCATATTGATGAAAAATTCTGTTGGCAATTACTTATTAATGAATGTAAAGAAGATGAATTTCGATGTCGAAATGGACAATGTATTTCGAAACTGTTTGCATTCGATGAATTTAATGTTCATGAATGTTTGGATAGATCAGATACTTATTACTCTCACCAGGCCCATTTAAATCCAAGCGATGAAATAACTCTTTATGAACCGCAAATTTATTATGAAGATATAACATGTTTCATACTCAACAATCGTCTAAACATAATACCACTAGTAACCAGATCGTGTGATAAAACACGTCATCCTCTTCTACGCAAATTTATGCTCACTGACATACCAACAACATTATCGAATATTTGTCATACTGTATTTTATTATATATTTTATTACGAAGCAAGTAAAAATTTAATGCGTGAAGATATTTGTGAATATAACAAATGCATATTTCTCGTCAATGAAACATGTCCAGATATGATCATGATAGTACCAGCACCTCTGGCATTTGGTCATGTTTCCGTCGGTTATTTTAAACAAACAGATTTTGGATATCCTTATGTACGCTATCCAGATTTCGTTTGTTACAATGAAAAACTCTGCCGAGAATTTCCACTGAATAATGGCACATTACTTAGACATAATAATCAAATATGTCGTCGAACTCAAGATTTATCACCTTCACTATCATTTAAAGGACGAATTATTTCGACAATCGATGCACAAATCAGCTCATTACAGGAAATACTCATGCAATGTAATACCATACTATATGAGAATACGAACATTTGCACAAGTCCATTGATGTATCGTTGTAGAAATTCAACAAAATGTATTTCGATACATCGTCTTTGTGATCGAATGTCGGACTGTGATTATCACGATGATGAAGATTGTTCGTTAATCAATGGAATTTGTTCACCAATAGATTCCGATATACTTTACAAATGTCCATTGAATAACGTCTGTATATCTCGAAGTAGAATTAGTGATGGTACTTGTGATTGTAGGGTCGAGTATTCCACCAACTGTGAAGATGAAATAGCAGGTTCATGTCCAGAAAATAAGTTTCAATCATGCAATGTACATATAATGAATAATATTGTGAGAAAAATTATAACATTTTCAACAATTTGTGATGGATTTTCGGAATTGTCACCGATTATCATTGATGGAATGAATCATACAGATGAAACAGAATGTGAATTGTGGCAATGTAACAATACATACACGCGATGTGATGGCTTTTGGAATTGTTTGAATGGAGCTGATGAAGTCGATTGCGATGAAAATCCATTAATTAACTGTCAATTACATCATCATATCTGTGTCAAACCGGGAACGTTTGAATTGATATGTTTACCGTTAGAAAAAGCCAATGATGGTCAAGTCGATTGTCTTGGTGCAATAGATGAGCCAATACGATGTCAAGATAATAATTATTTTTACATTTTCTATAATTTTTATTGTGATATTACAAATGAAGGACTCTGTGCTGATACGTATGCCGCTTGCAATTCAGAATGTCTTAAAGAAAATCAACATATTTTTTGTAATCTAACCAATACATTCAATATTTTATATTATTGCAATTATGTGAATTATACCGATCGTTCATATCTTTATAACTATTTCTGTTCAATTCCTGGTAAACAATCGAAAATTCAATTAGGATATTTTGCTCTCGATGGACCATTAATAAATAAACAGCCGGAAGCAATTATGAAACCTGAACCGATACAACAAACATTTCCATATAATTTCGAGTGTCATCGTGGATATCCTCTTATACTTAGTTCTAATCGAACTCAAATCATTTGTCTTTGTCCACCAAGTTACTATGGTAATTATTGTCAATATCAAAATCAACGTGTTACTTTTACTCTACGATTTCAACCATATTCAGACTCTCGACGAACAATATTTTCTATAGTTATTCAATTGATTGATAATACAACACAAAGAATTATCCATTCAACAAAACAAATAACTTATGTGTATGTTAAACATTGTCAAACAAAATTTAATTTCTATTTAACTTATTCAACTCGTCCGAAACTATCAAATAGAACCTATTCAATTCATATTGATATCTATGAAAAACAGACTGTTGCATATCGAGGAAGTTTGTTTCTTCCATTACCATTTCCTTTTCTACCTGTTCACCGTATCGGTTATTTCTTGACTATTCCCCGAAATAATCAATCAATCAAAGTTATTTGTCAATGTCTCCATGGTCGATGTATAAAATATGCGGAAAATACAAGTGAATCAGCATTTTGCCATTGTAAACCAGGTTGGACCGGTAAAGATTGTTCAATTTCATACAATTGTACATGTGCATTCGATTTATATTGTGTTGGAGTTGAAGCCAATGGTCGATCGATTTGTATTTGTCCATTAGATCGATGGGGTCCACGATGTTTACTTTCGAATACAAATTCGACTTGTTTAAATAATGGTCAATATGTTCTAACCGATGATGATATGGTTTCGGAGAAAAAATTCTTTTGTATCTGTCTAAAAGGATTCAGTGGTGAACTATGTGAATTAGAAGATTCGAAACTCATTGTTTCATTTGATAAAAATATCATTCAATCAGAAATAACTATGCTGGTTCATTTTATTGAAATAGAAAAACAGGGTCCAATTCGAAATGGTTCAACATTTCAATCAATTTCAATCTATTCGAATGAAATTCTTATTCGATGGTCTCGTTTGTTTCATATAGTTTTCGTTGAATTATCGAATAAAGTTTATTATCTAATTTCAGTTGAAAAATATTATAATCGATCAAGAATTATTCAAAAATTAATTTCATCATCAGATCGTTGTGGACATCTGAATGAATATGTCAATGAAACGATTGCTAATTTTCTTCTTATTCGTCGAATTAAATATTATCATGTACCTTGTCAACATGAAAAGTCGATTTCATGTTTCTATGATCAAGGTCATTTTTGCTTGTGTCAACAGTTTGGTTCTCAACGTCTTGCTAATTGTTTTCCATTTGATCCGAATCTTGTTCATAATTGTTTTAAATTAAGTACTTGCCAGAATGATGGTGATTGTATACAAAATGATCATCAATGTCCTCAAACATCTCGATGTAATTGTCAAGAATGTTCTTATGGATCTTTATGTCAATTTAAATCAAGTTTATTTGATCTTTCATTAGATGGTATTCTTGGTTTTCATATTCAACCACACATTCATATTACAAATCAACCTATAATTGTTCAAATAACTTTATGTTTGATTGTTCTTATTGTTTTCATTGGAATTCTCAATGGATTTCTATGTTTGATTACATTTAAAAGTCGTGAAACACGTCAAGTTGGTTGTGGTTATTATCTTCATTCGGCAACAATAACAACATTATTGACTTCAATTATATTGATATTGAAATTTTCGATACTACTTTGTGCACAAATCGGAATGATAACTAATCGATTATTGTTAAATATTCAATGTTATTCCTTTGATTATCTGTTAGAAGTATGTTTGACTTTAGATCGATGGTTAATTGGGTTTGTTGCTTTGGAACGTGCATATAATTCTTATAAAGGAATTAATTTTAATAAAACGAAAAGTATTCGAATAGCTAAATATGCAATTAGTATTCTTATCTTATTGATAATTATTTCATCAATCTATGATCCTATTCATCGTCGATTAGCTGATGATGATAGTAACGATGAACAAAAACGTATTTGGTGTATTGTTTCATATTCATCTGCACTTCTTTCTTTCAATCAATTCATTCATATGTTTCATTTTTTTCTACCACTTACATTTAATATTATTTCAGCATTGGCAATCATTATTTTAGCAATAAAACGACGACGAAATCTTCAAACTGATCTATCACTTTATCAAATAACCTCTGAACAAGTTCATCAAAATCGTCATCTATTAATATCACCATGTATTCTAATAATATTATCATTACCACGTTTGATTATTTCATTTCTTGCTGGCTGTATGCAATCGAATAGTAGTCCATGGATTTATCTCATTGGATATTTAGTTTCATTTCTACCGTCAATGTTACTCTTTGTCATTTTCGTTTTACCATCGAAATTATATCTTGATGAATTTAAAAAAGGTATTCGGCAGTGTCAACAAACATTTCAAAGACTCATCTCTTGCTTTCCATGTTTATCTTCTTAAATAACTCATTCTCGATTTTATCTATATGCTTGACTAACGAAATAAAATTGTGTATATTTACCGTTGTCATCTTATCTTCATGTGTAAAAGAAAAAGCCAACATGTATATTTCCTATGATGGTTATTACCAGTTAAACTGACGATTAAAATCTATATAAATACTTGCTAATAACTACCTTTTCATACATACATTATTCGATACATTGTTATTATGGCACTCAACGCTGCTCTCGAACGAGAAGTCAATAAACTCATTAGTACTCAATGGAGAAATCAGCCTGGTGACAAAATCGTAGGAGATCGATGGGCTATCGCTTTGGCAAAAGAAAACACATGCTACAGTTTATGTACTTGATAGAAATGGAAATATTCAACAGACACAGTTTGATGCACGTTCTCGATCATGGGTCGATAATCTTCATCAAATTTATCCTCAAATTAATGCTTGGATCGCCATTCATTCGGGAGTTGATCCTAATCTCTCCTAATTATTCTGACATTTTTTTTTTGGATATTGACATATTTTTCACAAAATGTGTGTTGTGTGTGTGTTTTGTTTTCTTATCAAAGTTCTTTATATAATACTTGTATGCTTGCAGGTTATTTTATTTTTAAAAGTAGGCTACACCGAAAGCATGCTGTTTTATATAGTATTCTATTTTGCTATAATACAAAGTCTTGTAACATCGTTAAAATCATCGAATACTTGCGGTTATGATGTAAGACAAACGCACATTTATATAGAATAGCTTAAAATGCGAACATACGTACATCGATTTTAGTCATGTAACTTAGGTTTACCTGGCAAAATTAATGTTCATATTGTTCCTCATACACATGATGATGTTGGCTGGTTAAAAACAGTCGATCAATATTATTATGGATGTAATTTTTTCTTACAACTATATAACAGTTGAATAATTTCGATCGATTGATTGATTGATTTTTCTTTAGCACGTCGTGATATTACTCGAGCAAGTGTTCAATACATTATTGACTCGGTCATTGAAGCTTTAGTTGATAATCCCGATCGGCGATATATTTACGTTGAAATGGCATATTTCACACGTTGGTGGAATGAACAAACAGAAGAGAAACGTAATGTCGTCAAACAACTTGTAAACGAAAGTTTGTATTTGAAAGACATCAGATGATATATCGAAGTCAACGTATAATTATACGTATATAATAGATCGTTTGGAATTTATATCAGGTGGTTGGTGTATGCATGATGAAGCAACGACACATTATAATTCGATCATTGATCAACATAGTTTAGGTGCTGAATTCTTGCGTGAAACATTTGGCGAATGTGCTCGACCGAAAATCGCCTGGCAAATTGATCCATTTGGTCATTCGAGAGAAGTTGCATCCCTATTTGCACAGGTTATTAGAAAAGATTCGAAAAAGATCAAATCGGTTTGATGATTTTTATAGATGGGTTTTGATGGTATTTTTCTTGGACGTATTGATTATCAAGATCGAATATATCGTATTGCAGAAAAGAAATTAGAACTCTTATGGAAAGCAAGTGCAAATTTAGGTAAATAAAAAATATGAAAATATATCTTCGTCAAAACAAAGTCTCTCAATTGTGCATTAAGATCGTCAGGGTTGGTTATTCACAGGTATTCTACCTTTTAATTATGGTGCACCTCCAACATTTTGTTTTGATACACGATGTTCGGATCCACCAATAATGGTATGCGACAGCATTTGATCAGTGTCTCATTGATTTATGAATCGAATCATTTCAGGATAATAAAAATCGAACTGATTACAATGTAGATCAACGTGTTCTAGAATTTATTGCCGAAGTCTATGTTGAAGTCAGTATAAATAATTACTCGCTTCAATTGATTTTATATCAAGATTTATTTTCATTTAGTCGAAAATCTACTCAACAAATCATATTATGATGAATATGGGCAGTGATTTCGAAGATGTCAATGCTCATGTAAAATTTAAAAATCTAGATAAATTAATTCACTATGTCAATCTTCAACAAATGAATGGTAGTGATGTGAATGTTTTCTATTCGACACCATCATGTTATCTCTATGCGTTGAATCACGCTGGCAAACAATGGACAACGAAAACCGATGATTTCTTTCCCTATGCCATGGTTCCAGCTTCGTACTGGACTGGTTATTTTACCTCTCGACCAGCATTAAAATTTTACGAACGTTATGCAAATAATATTCTTCAAGTGACGCGGCAACTCAATGGTTTGACACAAATCAATCAACGAAATGTGTTTTTCGTTTTGAGTGAGTCGACAAGATCGATGATGTTTAATTAACGAATGTCATTTACTAGATGAAGCAATGGGACTTGCTCAACATCATGATGCAGTCAGTGGAACAGAAAAACAACATGTAGCCTTTGATTATGCTCAACGATTGTCCTATGGCATCGATCAAGCGATGGTGTGATAGCTTATTTATATAATATAGTAAAAACGATGTGTCTTCTTTAGAATGTAATTAACAATGCGTATGCAAAACTGTTGCCTAAAAGCAATCGAACAATAACAATTCCTCAACAAGTGCTCTGTCCATATTCGAATATTAGTGCATGTCTGCCAATCGAAGGACAAAATCAAGTACTCTGTGAACACTAGAGAATTTTCAATCATTATTTGATGTATATATAATAGTTCACATTGACACTTTGGAATCCAACCGTTCATAAAGTTGAAATCTATCATCGTGTACCTGTTACTCGACAATACCTTATTCGTGATCCATTAGGAAATCTTGTTCAAGCAGAAGTATATTTGCAAACAAAAATATAATGATTGTGATTTTCTTTCTACTTTAGTATCTTCCAATTTTTGAGACAATGAAAAATATTCCAGGTCGAATGAGTTCAGCTCAAAATCAATATCTATTCCAAGTATCCATACCACCACTTGGTTTTACTACTTACTATTTTCAAGCAACATCAACGACAATCAAAAAGCCAAAACCAATAACAACAGTCAATGAAGACTGTATTCTACAGAACAATGTAAAAACGAAAAAAAAACAAAGCATTCTATCAATTATTTGATCATTTTTTAGCATATACGTGTCGAATTTAATAGTTTCGGTGATTTGAAACAGATTGTTAATTTAGATAAAAATCTAACTCTACCATTTACTGGACAGGGTTTCTATTGGTATGCAAGTAAGAGTCCACTATGACATATGTTTGTTAATAAGAAAGCTATATCTTTGATTTTGAGGTTTTACTGGTAATGATACATATGCCGCTATTCCACCATCAGGTGCTTATATTTTTCGACCATTATTTCCCGATCCACTACCTGTTAGTGCCCTACGTCAAATGTAAGTGATTTTGTTCGAAATTGAATTGTGATTCGAGAGAAATCGCTTTTCGATAGAACTTGTACGAAAACTGATACAGTTCAAACAGCATCGATTATTTTCAATGATTGGGTTAGTGAAGAAGTTAATCTCTATTCGAATTCATCAGGCATTGAAATTGATTGGAGAGTTGGACCGATACCTGTCGAAGATAATATTGGCAAGGAAATAATCATTCGTTATAGTTCACATATCAAAAGCCAATCGAAATATTATACAGATGCGAATGGTCGTGAAGTTCTCGAACGTACTCGTAATCATCGACCATCATGGCCTTATGTTGTTGATGAACCGATCAGTGGAAATTATTATCCAATTAATAGTCGAATTTGGGTTAAAGATAATGATCGACAATTGACAATTCTTACTGGTAAAAAAATAGTGATATTGAGACCAATTTTCTTCTTCTTCTTCTTCTTCTTGTGTTTATAGATCGATCACAAGGAGGTGGAAGTATGAATGATGGTTCGATTGAAATCATGCTTCATCGTCGAATACTTCATGATGATTCGCTAGGTGTTGGTGAAGCGTTAAACGAAACTGCCTATGGCAAAGGTCTTGTCGTCACTGGAAAGCATATTCTTTTTCTTGATCGACCATCGGATAGTGCACAACTACATCGAACGACTGCTCAACAATTGTTTATGCGTCCATTAGCCACCTATGCCATGTCAAACATACCGTCTTACAGTAACTATTCGGATGTATATCATCAAACTTGGTCGGCTCTGTCTGATTCTATGCCATTGAATATACATTTATTGACATTCGATCAAGTCGATGTCAAACAATATCTTGTTCGTGTTGAACATTATTTTGAATTGAATGAAGATGAAATCTATTCGAAACCGGTGACTATCGATCTTCAAACATTGTTTACAAAAATTGGTACAATCAATGATATGACTGAATTGATTTTAACAGCGAATCTACCGTTGTCTGATCTGCATCGACTCAATTGGACGACAACAGATCAACAATCGTCATCTATCGATATGCTTCGTAAGCTAAAAATATCTTTTAACTATATTTGATGATGTTTTTTTTATACTATAGATCAATTGGCATCGAACTCGACAATCATTACTCTCAATCCAATGCAAATTCGAACATTTCAAATAACTATAGTTTAAAGAGGTTTGACTTTGTTCAGACGTACGATTGTATCTTGTACTTTACGACGCATTTCTTGTTCCGATGACATCTTTTTTTCAGCAATATCCGATGCTTGCTCAGCATATTTCAATGCTAGATCAAATTGCTGTTGTTCTTCATGAAAAATACTTAATTGATAGTAGAGAGGAACAAAATGTAGATGATCTTTAGGTATTATTTGTTCATATAGTTTTTCTGCTTTTTCATAAACTTCTAGAGCTTGTTCCATATGTTTCTGAGCATGATGAACTATTCCGAGATTAAAAAATATTTGTGCTATGCCTGGATGATTATCAGGAACAATAACAATTTTCTGATAGACATCTAGAGCTTTGGTCAGATAGTCTAATGCTTGTGTATAACACTGTTGATTCAAATAAGCAAACCCCAATCGATTGAGACTACGTGCAATTTCAATATCTTCATTGGGTAAAATTCGTTCATAGATCGCCAGTGCTCGTTGATAATAAAATAGTTCTTGTTCGTGTTGATGTAATTCATAATATACACTACCAAATCCTGCAAAAATTCGTGCAAGATCAAGATCGGAATTCGATTCAGATAATTTAGCGAGTTGAAGACGTTCAGCTTCATGAAGTAATTCCAGTGCTGTTTCGTACTGACCTTGGAAACGATGTACTCGTGACATACCATAATGGGCATTAGCTCGATCTTTATGATCGTCGGACATTTGTTTAAGGAGAGAATCAAAATAATTGAATGCCTTTGTGTATTCACCCATATCAGTAAGAAGAATACCAAATAGTATATCAACACTTGTGTCTTTCATTAATTTTCCGATATATTCTCCATATTTTCGATAAATTGGAATGAATTTCGTCGATGTCTGCAATTGAATACTCCATACACGATGTTCATCATCATAACAAATTGAAGTAATCTCAAATGCACTGCCAGTATCGAATAGAATTTCGTTCTCATCAGGGATTTCACTTTGACAAGAAATATCAGCTAAAACAATATCCAATAAATGATTTCGATCGATATTAATCTCAAATAAAACATGCTGTAGATCATCATTTCGACTTCGAGTTGCTGATGGATTTACATCATTAAAACCGCAAAACATTTCAGCGACTTGTCTATCGGAAGATGCTGAAAAAAATGCATTCGTCGCTACAATATATCCCACTTGATATTTTTCTAATTCATCACGAGATATAGTTGCACCACGATAAACATACAGTGGCAATTGTTCAGTACGTGCAGTTTCGAGACTAGCAGACAAATCTGTCATAAAATATCGAAATGTATATAGAGCTAGAATATCTTCCGTGCGAAGAGCTCTATTAATTATTTTATAAAGAAAACTTGATTTTGTATACCATTGAATAGCATTTACTGCTTTATAGGTCTTTTCGAAATCATCGATCCTTCCTAATTCAGATCGATTACCACCATAGAATGAACGACATTCGCCAAGCATTTGTTGTTGAGCCTCAACTGATTGGGGCATCGCTTTTACCATTGCTATTTAAAACAAGAAAGGAGAAATATTTAGAAAATTTTCAATTTATTTCTTGCCTTTGAAAACTTGACACCATACTGAAGATCCTACTGCATCATGAAGATCTCGCAAGGCAACTTGTTTTGTTTGATTCAATGTACTAAATACACCATCACCATCGATTTTATCAGTAATTTTATCTACAGCATCGCTAATAACTTCTTCGAATTTTTCCGACGTCAAATGACTTTCCTCAAAAGCTAATATTGTTTTCGAACGCCACTGTTTGTTAGGATAAATTCTATTTGATTTACTCTGATTGTTTGAATCAACAAGGATAATAGTGTGCACTTGTTCACATGCATATGCTTCGTCCAAAAGCTCAATTCCATAGAGTACAATAATAATATGATCATGTCTCTTTAGATTCGATGTCAAATATTCAATACACAATGTTTTTTGTGTGTATAGTAAAATATAATTATTAAGACGACGAAAATTAGAAATCCTTCGAAGATCTGCACTTGATTCCGTCAAAGATGGATTATACCAGATTAAAGTAATTAATTCACGATTCAATATAAGATCATTAATAGGAATATCGCGAGCGAGAGCACCAGATTTAATCATTATGTGAAATATACTGTATATTACAGCTAAAGGTAAAAATAGACAACTGACTGTGTTTCGGTTGAATAAGAATGACGATCGTGAGCATGACATTTTTGTTTTTTCCCTACTTACCTAATATTAATCATACTCGATGATTTTTATTTACTAGGTTGGAAATAATATTTTTCCAAGATAAAGCCTGCAAAAAAAATAAGGCTATCAAACACAACTACATTGAAGAAGCGTTTCGCCATAATGAAGAATTTGTTCAAATAAATGATTATACCATTGATTTAAAAAACAAAATTCAATTCCACAAAGACACGACAGATAATGGCATATCAGTTAAACTATTAAACAAAGAATGGCTGATCAACTCAGAAATTGTGGAAAAAATGAAGACGAAATCTTCAATTGTGCTGTTCGTGTCTATTCTGCTGCTTCATTTCTCTTTGCTTTATCAAACGAATGTTTAAGAAGTGGAAATTCCAGTAAATCGGATACGTTAGGTCCAATTATACTTGATTGTTGAATCGTCATATCGCACAGAACAATGTAGTGTATGGTGAAGGAACAGATCGTGGAAAATATCTAATCCATATGATTGGAACTGGATTTTAAGTTACTCTGACAAATAAATAAAGCATGTATACGACTCTTTTTACTAGAAAAAAAAATCTTCGCATCCAATTGGCTATGAAATATTCTAGATTAGTAGGGCAAAATGAAAGTCCTTTGTTCTTTTTTTTATAATTGCACAACGGACTCTGGCATGTGTATCTTTCTGTGCAGATAACTATAAATACATAAGATGCCTACACTTTTTTTTAAATTTTAAATAGAAGAAAATGCATTTTTTCATATTGTTGCTGTCAGTGATAATTGGATGTTTAAGCGATATAAATGTATCAATCGATCAAACTGGTGGTTATGAAATTCATATCAATAATAAAATATGGCTTCGTTCATCTCGAACAGGTTTATATACAAACAACAAATGGTATTCATCAGATAATAAATCGTTATCATTAATGAATATAACTACTGATCATGGTACTGATCGACATTTAGGCAGTTGGAATGAAACTCAATTAAATTATGATCTTAATCTTGATGAAAAACATATAAAAATAGTCGCTGGAATACGTCAATGGCATCAGATTCCAGCAATTACATTTCATTTGAATACTGGCGATCAAACATTAACAAATACAAATCCTCTTGATAAAAATCAAGTTCGCACAATTTTTCCATCGTTTAATATTGAAAAAATTGATGTTCATGATAATCGAAGTTATTTTACATTTGAAGGTGTAATGACTGGTGATGATAATAAACATGCTGGTAATTGGAATTCATCAAGTAAAGTCATTCGTTCAGGTATTGAAGGTGGTCCTGTTGTTATTTTTAATCAAACACAACGTGGTGAACGTGATATTTTAATTCTTTCACCATTTTCTCGTTTTATGGCAACATCATTAACACAAACAGATAATATTTTAGAATATGGTGTCATGGGTTCCATGCGTTCAATAACACCAAATTATAATCATTCATTTATTATTTTCTATTCATCAAAAGGTATTAATGAAGGCGTCAGACATTGGGGTCAAACAATGCAAAAAGCATATAATCGTACAAATCAATATCGAATAAACGATCTTACAATAAATTATCTTGGCTATTATACAGATAATGGTGCTTATTATTATTATAATACAGAACAAAATAAGAATTATGAACAAACAATGTTAGATGTTATGCATAATATATCACTTCCGATACATTATTTACAAATTGATTCTTGGTGGTATTATAAAGGTATTGATAAAGGTGTTTCGGAATGGACAGCACGTCCCGATATATTTCCTAATGGTCTACCAGAATTTCATCGTAAAATAGAAAATATTCCTTTAATTGCACATAATCGTTATTGGTCATATGATACAGTTTATAAAAAAAACTATTCATTTGTATTCGATGAAAAATCTGGAAAATCATTACCAGTTGGCAATGATTCATTTTGGATTGATTTATTTACTCAAGGTAAACAATGGGGTTTAATGGTTTATGAACAAGATTGGCTTGTTACACAAACAGAAGATTTCGAACCATTGTATACAGATATTCATCTTGGCCATCAATGGTTAATGTCAATGGGTGATGCAGCTGAAAAGTTAAACATAACAATACAATATTGTATGAGTTTACCTCGACATATTCTAACAGCTTTAGAAATTCCACGTGTTACACAAACAAGAGTATCAACGGATTATGCTTTTCATCTTGAAGGCAAAGCACAACAATGGGCTATTGGTATATCAAGTATGTTTGCTGATGCCATTGGTTTAGCACCATTTAAAGATGTTTTTTGGTCGACTGCAAAACAGCCTGGATCGGCGAATTATACACCAACTGCTCATGAAGTACAATCAAGACGAGAAATAGCTATAGCTACATTATCAACAGGACCGGTTAGTTCTGGTGATGGTATGGGATATGTCAATTCGGAGAAAATTATGCAATGTTGTCGACCTGATGGTTTAATTTTAAAACCTGACCAACCTGCCACAATGATAAATGCATTGATATCTGATTGGGCAATGAATGATGGTGTTTCACAAGGAGAAGTTTATGTAACAAAAACAACGATGTAATTTGTCGTTCTTTTTTTTCTTTCTTCTATTCTATTTTATTCTATTCTATTTAGAGATAATCAAACATTTTATGTTATATTTGCATCAAATATGAAAAAAGATTATGTTATATATCCTTCGATGATTGGTACTGAACGAGGAGCTATACAGATTGGTGGTTTGGACATTGCACTTTTTGATGAATCTCATCCTTTAACCATTCCATTTGATCGCTGTCATGAATTAAATTTATGTGTTTGGCATCTATCACCTTTATGGCAATTGAAAGGCTATCCAGAATGGGCAATTATGGGAGAGGATGATAAATGGGCAGGTATTAGTGGAAACCGATTTAAATCTATTGTAAATGATACTGAAAATAATCGGATTATAATCACTGTTCAAGGTTTAGCCGATGAAGGCATCGGTGTAAATTTTGCTATTGGTTTTGGTGGAGGAGGTTGGGCCCGTTGTTTTACTTCTGGGCCAAATAATACACTCCGTTACATCCTTACTACAACAGGTCTTCAATGTGGCTAAATAAATTTTTAAAGAAAATTCATATGCGATTTTATTTCTCTAATAAAAAAAACAAAATCTTCCGTCACCTTAGCAAAGAATAGTATCAGCAAGAATCTTATGACAGGTATCATTACTACCATGTAATTCATATTGACCTTCAAAATTAAAATCATTACAGTCATCATCACACATACTTGCAGTACCATTAAAATGCCCATTGCCATAATATACATGACCAATTATGAAATAATTAAATAGATCATTAAGTTGACAACTAGTTGTAATATTACCACGATAATGATGAAAATAACGAGTTTTAGTTATATCTGTTATATTCATATGCATATCAATAATCATAGTATCACCACAGTCATTGATATAAGGTTGCATAAAAGTAATATTACCATAAACATTATGTGGACAAATAGTCAAATGAGAAAACGTCCTTACACATGATAGTTTATTTGTTGGATTGTTCAGAGTTCGTGCAATGCAACTTGCGACTATTAACAATAACAACAGAATAAGATTTTTCATTGTTTTTGAATTTGAAAAAAAAATGCGTAGCTGTTTTAAATTTATCATGATTATTTAATAATACGTCGATGAGAAAAAAGCATTCTGTTGTTCTACTTATTTTTTTAATATCTATGTCAAAGGTGAAAACTAAAAGGACAAGTATGTGTTCTATAATTTTAGATAGTAATAGGACGAAATTTTGAATGGTGCATATATATTCAATTAATCAATTAATAAATGAGTTACATGAGAGTTATTAGGAGGCTGGACGGTACTTGTCCATGACTGCATCTAACTTGTCATTTGTAATAGCTGGATTATATGTTTTAAGACAAGTTAAAAGATGTTGCTTATTTGAGTGTACTTGGGCCGGCGAAGGTGTGTTTCCTTGTGGCGCTGGCGTAACATCATTGAAGCAGAAAACGAATTGAGCCGACGTAATACCTAAGTCAGATGCGATCTTATCCACTGGACGTTTTGGATCATTTTTCAATGGAGCAGGTGTTGATGCGATAGCTAGAGCAATCATTGAAAAGATCAGAATGTAATGATTCAAATCCATTTTTCCTTGGCTGATTTTTTTTGAATGTGTGTGATTTATTTCTCCTTTTATATAATGTTTTTTTACGATCGTTCCGTTTACTTGAATTTGAAGCGAAAGCGAATGAGAATTTTATTTATCAAGAAATCCTTTGATATGCATATAGTCATACCCGCACTTATATGACGATCGAAAATAGATGCATTTTTTAATATTATTATAAGTTTTCTTTGACTTTGGCAACAAGATATGAAAGTGCATTTCGTTTTATGATGTTAGTACTAGTAAAAGATAAGCAATCTTTTCTATTCGTTCCTTCTTAAGAGATTTATCACAGTTGCATACGCAAAAATAAAATAAAAGAATTTCACATAGTGGATTCAAATATCTACTGGAAGTGGTTGACTTGATATGAATAGTGTGGCTAATCTCTTTTTGATTTGGTTAGACAAAAACATCGATGATTCTACGATCTATTATCAGAATAGAATCTCTCAACTATCGCAAATTGCTCACAAAATCAAAATTTATACCGATCGAGATCAATCGATTGATTTCTTAACGAATATTGAAAATGAAGATATGTCTGATTATTTCGGAGAAAATATGTGAAGAAGTTGTACCATTGATCCATGATTTTGATCAGCTCAAATACATTTTTATTGCTCGAAGGAGAAGTCACAAAGAATATGAACAATGGATAAAAAGCTGGTTCAAAATCAAAGGTATTTATACGGATATTTCAGCCATCTGAGGGTGAGGGTTGTCAATCCAGAAAATTAAACCATATTTGCATTTATTTTCATCCTTTTGCACTTTTCATAACAAAAACAATGAAACATCTTTTATATTAACTTCTTCATTCGATAATGAAGTAAACCGGCAACAGCTGATTGAAAACCTGCATTACCATCGAGAGAAACTCTATTTTCCGTATCATCTTGTCGATTATCAGTAAAATTACGAGAGCCACCGACTAATGCGCCAATTAATAAATAAGGATTCGGATGAGGATTCTCGAATGCAATCGAGTTACAGGTTGCTGGTCGTGGTGGACATGAGCTACGAAAGAAAAATTTCAAATGGTCGAATTCAAAAAATTCTCGTTGTTTACCTTCCACGATCTCGAGGTCGTTGAGGATAATTCTGTCCAACACCAACAACAAACGATCTGCCTGTATCACCTAATACATAACCAATTCGTCGAAAAGCAAAATTCAAATATACTTTCGATTCAATTCCCAAATCGACACCCTTAACGAAGACAAAAATAAAAATATAACCTAATTGTTATCAAAACTGTAGTAACTATACTTGTAAGAAAACAAAAGCAAGATTAGCTGCACATTGAGTACAATACGAATGATCAAACAGTCTTATTGGAACCGTTAAAAAGTAATTATAAATTTCTTTGACTTGATTGATATATCGTTTTTGTTTTGTGAGTTTAGCCAAAAGAATTTGAACGGCAAATGCTCGTGAACCAGTTCGATAGAATGATTGTATTGGTTCAACTTTATGTTTTTTGACAAGATCTTCTGCTTCGACAAGATATTTCGTCTGATTTGTTGCACGGAAAAGCCAAATACGAGCCCATGCCGTTTCATCCGAAGGAGAACCAAATCCAACACCTGTCGGATGAAGTGTTCGATAAGGATTTGCAACTGATATTTCATATAATTCTTCGGCATGTTTTAATAATTGTAAACTATATTCATGATCGTATGAATGAAAAACAATGGACGTAGCGGCGAAACAAGCAATTAATTCGCCTAGAGCTTCTCCATTTAAAAAGTGACTCGGACTTAAAACTGCAAGTCGCTTGTAGTACGAAAAAGGAAGAGCAGCATGCTCGTCGATTGGCCAATCTTCTGGTCGGTACCATCTATCGTTCACTGCTGTATTACCTACTCCCTCATAAAATCCACCTTCTGTTGCTGCTGTGTGCACCTTTAAAAGGAAAAATTCACTATGAATTATTCTTCATTTTTAAAATTCGAAAATTTAGCTTATACTTTAATCAAATAATCCATTGACCAACGAATGGCATCATGAACATCATTCAATTGATTCGCTTTTATATATGCATCTTCATAGTCAATCACACCCCATGCTATTGTTGTAGTAAATCCAGCGATCATAAGAGTACTTTTGGTAAGATCATCTCCGTCATTAAAATAACCTCCAACTAAATCAATTCCCTGAGCTTTTCCATCGTCTAACATTGAATCACTTCGCCAACTAATACGATTTGTCGACAGAAGTTTGCCTGCTCGTTGTGATTCATAGAAAAGCAATGATGCATAAAGAACAGCACTATAATTGTATTGATTATTATCATTTTCGAGAATATTTATTGGTTCGCCTGAAAATACGCTTGATGGCGGATCAAAAATCATGGTTAGATTAACATCTTCGTTGTTAAATGTGGCGTTAATTACATTATGCGGTGTTATGCCATCAGCACGAAATTCTAACGTAAACATCAACTTTGGGTACCATGGAATTCGTCTTTGTCTTGACTTAAAAACAGCTCTATCCGTATTTGTACTGACTTCAACATCATCAAATAACACCTGAAAGAAATGTATTTTTAGAAGTAAAGAAATCATTTCGTTCGATTTCTACTTGTATTTTCGGTACGAGATCAAATTGAATTTCAAGTTGCCAATCTGCATAGAAAAAACAAATATCGAACTTCCTTGACAATAATTCATTCACTTCATACCGTTAGCACGCTTAGATATAGGAATTAGTATTCCTCCAAAGAATCCACCATCCCATTGCTTGCGTATATGAAAAACGCTTTGACACAGATGAATACCGAATAAGAAATAAATGAAACTTTTCGTCATTGAAACAAAACAAGTTTATTTCGAAAACACATATCTCTTTATATGGAAACAGACAAAGCTCGTTGTTCATGATATTTGAACCAACAGAATCATCATTCTCCAGCGCCACCTTTCATTATTCATATGTATATCCTTGAGGATCAGTCTTAATGCATGATTGTGCTCAAACTCTCAACACCATTTTGTTTCTCTTCTTGATTGATTTTTACAAGAAACATCATTACAAGCGACTAATCTTGAGGATATTGAGGCTAGAGCCTTCGCCCCCGTGTATGTCATTCGATTTCTTCCTAATGCTTGATTAATCGCTTGTAGATCTGCATCTACGATATGATTATACGTGATGTTGAGTGTGATGAGTGTCTACAATAAATATAATAGATAACTGATACAATACAAGTGAAGAAACGAAATATTTATCTTACTTGATTGTTTTCTAATGCTCGAGCAATTGCTTGTATACCTACAACTCCGATTTGATTACCCGGGAGATTGAGTATGGTGACGGTCTGTAGTGAATATAACGAATGACTGATAGACTTGAAGAAACTAAATATCTATATCGTACTTGATTTCTTTCTAATGCATGGGCAATTGCTTGTGCACCTTCATCTCTGATTTGATTATACCCGAGGTCAAGTGTAGTGAGTGCCTGTAGTAAATATAATAGATGACTGACACAAGTGAAGAAATTAAATATCTATCTTACTTGATTTTTTTCTAATGCTCGAGCAATTGCTTGTGCACCTTCAGCTTCGATTTGATTTCTGATGAGATTGAGTGTAGTAAGCGTCTGTAATAAATAGAAACGATGACTGATAGACGCGAAAAGACTAAATATCTATCTAACCTGATTTCTTTCTAATGCTTTACCAATTGCTTGTGCACCTGCAACTCCGATTTGATCATTGTAGAGTTTGAGTATGGTGAGCGTCTGTAACGAATGATTGATAGGTGTGAAGAAACTAAATATCTATATCTTACTTGATTTATTTCTAGTGCTCGAGCAATCGCTTGTGCGCCCGCATCTGCGATATCATTATACGCGAGGTTCAGTGTAGTGAGCGTCTGTAATAAATAGAAACGATGACTATAGATGTAAACAAGCGAAGTATTTATCTAACTTGATTTCTTTCTAGTGCTTTACCAATTGCTTGTGCACCTGCAACTCCGATTTTATTACCCGGGAGATTGAGTATGGTGAGTGTCTGCAATAAATAGAAACAATGGCTGATAGAGGTAAAAAAAACTAAAAATCTATCTTACTTGATTTCTTTTTAGTGCATGGGCAATTGCTTGTGCACCTTCAGCTCTGATTTGGTTATATCCGAGGTTGAGTATGATGAGTGCCTGTAATAAGTAGAAACGATGATTGATGGATGTGAAGAAGCTACGTGTTTATCTTACTTGATGTCTTTCTAGTGCTCGACCAATTGCGTGTGCACCTGCAACTCCAACTTGATTTCTAACGAGGTTGAGTGTGGTGAGTGTCTATGAATGAATTTAAGTGCAGGGGATCAGAAGTTACATTCAAAAGACATCAGGGTATTAGTTATATTTACTTGGAATCGTTGGTAAGAATTAAGTATAGAATTGAGTCGTCGACTCACATTGTTTATCGATGTGAATAGGTGTTTTACACTCAGATGATCGAATACGTGATAGATTATGTCGATCGGAAGTAGATGAAGTGATGAAGACATATTCTTTTTCTTGGAATCTGAAATTTTATTTGCTATAAAAATAAGAGTCGAATATGAGTTTATGTTACCGATTTATATCACTCGTATGTGCGTATGTTTATTTATTTTTTATTTCTTTCGCTTCCTTTTTGTATTTCAGGTCACTTTTGCTTTCGTCAGTATTTAATTGAATAAATTTTAAATAAAAAAGGAAGATAATGAAATAAAAAACAAAAATTATGTACGCAGGTATGTCGCAAGACATGAAATACTAGGAAGAAACGAAGAAGAAGAATGATTCGGGCGTATAGTAGAGGAATTATCAAGCGATAGTGATTCGTTGCAATGGTATCAGACGGATGAAATATCCGTACTGTAGTTGTTTTTTTTTGCGATGTCGCTTTTTTCAATGTATTTTATGGTTGTAGAAGAAATAGAGTTTTTTATTTGTTAAAAAGATTTTGAAGGAGAATTGATTTTAATTTCAGTGAAAGAATCTACAACATTCTCGAATGTAGTCAAAGCACATTGATAATAGCCGACTGCATTTTTGTAGTCAATTGCAAAATAATGCCAAGATTATTCCAAACTTTAATTAAGATAATATGCTACTTATGAAGATATTTCTTTAAAGATTATATTCTTTAATTTCAGTTAAATCGAATTCTCGACTGATTGCTCCATCATCTTCGTCTGTTGCTAACCAACGTTCACATACGAAAGAATACCTTAATAAAAAATTATTTCAATTTATATGAACATATTTATTTATTTACATTTTTTGCGTTTGAAGATCGTTAATATCCACTTTTACAAGATACCAACCGGAAAATCTCTATTATAATATTTTTTTAAAAATACAGCCAATATTGAACATGGTATTGGAATTATTTTACTTCTGAATTGTCATGTTGAATTTTAATTTTTTGTAGCTCTCCCAATGAAAGAGTGCGAATTTTAAAATAATCAGTCTACCAAGAGACCATTGAAAAGGAAATTTCCATTGAAAGATTTATAATTACTTTTCCTTGTTCGAATGGATTTGATGATTCTATCGGTCTGAGTAGTTGAAATTCACCTAAAAAAATGCGTACAGATTTCAACAATGAAATGTGGAAATCAAATGATGTATGCGTTTAACTTGAATTTCCATGTTCACCGTAAATTCTAAGAGACACAATTGCATCTGTACCAGCGCTAAAATGTTCACCAGTAACCACTATTATTATATATGTACTAAAAGCTAAACCAAAACCAATCCAACGAAGGTTATACTTCTTGTTCAATCATACCTTCTCTTTCATTCGTAACTGTTGATAGTAATGCTACTGATTCCACTGTAATCATTGACATTGTTGTCTGATAAGTGTTCACAGAAATTGCTTTAATATCAGTCATTTTAATTGTAGTTTCTACTTCTGCAGTTGTTGCCAGTGTAGATGTAACTATTGTTACATTTACATTTTCCGTTTGATTAATGAGGAGAACAACTGGAACAATGATTGCGGCAAGAATTAAGCAGATACTAACTGATATTAAGATAAGTTTTTTATTGTAATGCATGTTCTCGTTTGAGTTTAGTTTTGGATACATAAACCTATCCTTATTCTATGTTTCAATATTTATGTACTATTTTCTAACAAATAGTTGATTTTGACATATTGATAAAATATGTGATATATTTATTTTTTTTGATTTATTGAATATGAATCTGTCTACAATTTTGCAAAAAAAGCTTTCATTCAAATGTTCTTCAGCATCGTCGCTTTAATTAGCTCATTCGTTAAATGAATCCCTGATATCCTTGAGAATTTCCAAAGTTTTTGTAATTCCTTTAATTTGTTCTTGCACAACTTCAGCAGCGGGATGATTACTATTAATGCTATCCGTTAAAGATTTGATATCCCAGAAAATAAAAATCGCATTCAAAGCCACTGTAGCACCTTTCACCACGTTAAATGCAGCTCGTTTCGAAACATCGAAGCCAATTTTCTTGAATGCTGACGCAAGTAAATTAGAATTCACTCGCATACTCTTCCACGCTTTGCCTCCATTTCGCAATAGCGTACTACTAGTATTTCGGCCCACATTTGCGGCTACTTCAAAGACTTGTTTGCCTTTCCAGCCTATCTTTCCTTCCATTATTAATATTTGCAAAGCTTCTTTAAGCGCATCCGCTTCGTTCCCATTCGTTTTGTAAATTCGCGAAGCTTCAGCTTCAATTAGCTCTAAATAAGAAGTAAACTTTTTCGCAACAGGCTTAATACGTTCATCAATTTGAAGTAATTCATTTTGATATTTTTTTGTCCAGATCATATCGACAACATCTGTTCCTAAGTTTGTCACTGCTCCTGCCATACCTGTAGCAACACCAAAACCAGTTAGTGCAACAATCGAGGCTCCACCTGTAAATGGCGCTGCAAGAATACAGCCGATGGTTAATGCTGAGCCAGCTACTGACGCGGTAGTGCCTGCTGTTTTGACAACGTTGCATCTCTCATGATGTGCTTCAATATCAGATACTAATTCTCTTAATAGTTCGATGGATTCTTCCGCGATTTGAATGTATTCATCTAAGCATTCATCCATTGCAATATTCCGATAAATAGATTTGTTTTCTTCAATAACAAAATATTCTACAACAGAACAATTGAAACAATTTTACACATAAGCGCTACGTTAGAACAGGAAATATCTCATTTAATTGAGTTGAGATTACAAATTCATATGAGTACAATTGATTCAGAGATTTTGTCAAGTACAAATTTGTTTTTATTAGTTTTCTTTCTATAACATAATGAAAAAACATGATTTCGAAATTTTACATACTTTATTTCGTTGATCAAACTTTATTGAGAATATGTTAGCTTTGAAGAATATGTTGATTTATTTGTTGCAGACATATATTTATATCTCGAAAATACCCAATACTAAAGAAAAAAAACATCTTATCATGTAATCTTGAGTCATTTTTATGTGCGGGAGATTTCACATTCATGTATACGTGCTGAAAAAAGAACAACACATTGTTATTAACATTTATTATCTTTGTTTTTTCGGCGTGTTAAAACCAGATTGCAACACCATCTTTCGATGATTCTGAAAGAGCAATAACATCAAAGAATTGCGCAACATGTCTCGGAGAAATAATATACTATGACAACTCTTTTCACACGAACAAAACAAAACAGAAAATGGAGACAACGAAGCAAGTGTTCTTTGAAAATCAAGCACTATATGGCGGTACATGTCGAATTCATGTGATTAACAATGCTATGGGAAAATCGATTCTTTCTCGAAAACGATTCTATGATTATTGTGATCAATTCGATATGGAAAATCATTGTGGAGGAAGTCGAGAATTCTTTTTCGTTCACAATAATAACAATATTATTAGTTTTATTTTGAATCAATTTCACATACAAACTTCTTATTTTTCTTCCGATGAATTACCCGCTTTCAGGTATGACGCTCTCAACAAGATATCTTCTTCAATAGTTTAATATTTACAGTGAGGAGACATGCGACAACATCATGGCAGTAATGACATTTAGCGATAGTCATGTTTGGTGTTACAGGAAGTACAATAATCTGTGGTATAAACTAGATTCTATGGCTCTTAAACCAACATCAATATCATTTCAAAATATATTTTCACAGCGGGGATTCGGTTGGATTATTCTTTGGAATAAATCATCTTCAGAATTACCTTCAAAAAAGGTATCAAAACAACATCAACGTCACACTAAAGTATCTACGTAGATACAACGAAAGCACCTATGTTTATTCTTGACAAAAATAAATAAATAAATATAAAAAAGTCATGCAATCATTTTCTATATTGTTTTACCTTTTCTAAATACGTATACGTACGATAATTATCTATAGATGATGTTCCGCCAATTGTTCAATCAGACTACTCATCAGAGTTGAATAATAATAGTCGAAAACATTATCATTAGAGCTGGGAACGATTGACACATCAGATTTTTATCTTTTTTCAGAGAACAGTAGTTTCGATGCATTTGGTGGTTTATACCAGCATTACTTTGATCCATATAATTCAAAGACGACTTTTGTTTCTTCACGTGATGATCTCTCTTTATTTTAACAGTAATAGAAATGTTTATTACCTACAATCCAATATTACCTATGTATTATTTCTAACTACATCACAACAACCAAAAAATGTCAAAGGTGCATTTATTGTAATGGTCTCTGGTCCAAATAACATCATTCTCAATAAAGTCATCAAAAAACATAGTAATTGTGTTATTGGTGACTCATGTGATCCATATCAGAAAACTATTGGTCTGAGTATCAATGATATTCTACGCAATCAAATCCAACGAAATATCTCGTTCGAAAAACAATCATCTTTGATAAAAATAGCTGTACAAAATACAAATCAATACGCAAAGAGTTATTCGTGAATATTTCAATGGAAATCAATACAAACGAATATAAAAGTACAAAGAATGAAATAATTGAGTGAACATAAACAATTACTAATCAGTCCTTTTATTCTTCTTATATTAGCAATGTCCCGTTTAATTCTATCGTTCGTATCAGGATATGTAGATCCATCGAGTAATCCATGGTTATATCTTTGTTGTCTTCGTCATGCCATCAGAAGTTTATACCAGTACTTTCAAATCGTCAATGACACAATGTTTATGACGTTTTAATTTCGCTGAAACATGTCCATAAAAAAAATAAGAAGGTTGCTTTAAAGTTAATGAAGCGTGCTATCGAAGGCAAACAAATATGTATGATGTCACTTTTTCGTCATTCAATACCAAATGAAGGCTGCCTACACGCGACTAAGAAGAGAAAAAGCGTCGGAGTCATGAGTATGAATGTGTATATATATAGATTGATACAGATTTTGTTTTATTTTAAATTTGTAAAAAAATGCAAATAAACTATACACCTGGTATTAAAATTAATGTTGATCGAAATGATTTATTATATTTCACGAATGAAACCATCTATGGAACTATTGACGCAAAACTCGCTCGAAGAAAAACTGATTTTGCTGAAATTTATCTAGAACTGGTTGGCGGAGGATATTGTTCTCCTAAAATTCATTTGGGAGGACTACACGAAGGTAAAGAGAAACTTACTTTACGCAAAGGCAAATATTCATGGCCATTTCAAATTAAATTAACTGATCATTTTTCATCATCGATTAATCCACTGCATATATATCCTAGTGTTGCATATTGTTTACGCGTTACGTTTAATACAACATGGCTTCATAGAGATATTGGCAGTTTTCTTAGTATTACAATTTATCCACGTATTGATATACTAAACAATCCACAAATTTCACAGCCAATTCAATTCAAAGAAATGGGTCCAAAAGATCTAATTATACAAGGTTCACTCAATAAAACAGGTTATCTTCCCGGTGAGTCGATGCATATAATGTATTCAATCGAAAATCCACATCAAATTCTCATAAAACATACCAACGTCTCATTGATCCAAATATCTTATATTCACGAAGATCAAGATCGATGTCAAATTTTTACGACAACCTTACCAAACATTAGTGATTTTCAAAATAAGTTTATCAACAATACATTATCTATCACATTACCATCTGATTTATCATCACCATCGTATCCCTGCCTTGATGATAGACAGCAAAGAAATAATGTTAAAACATTATATCAAATTACATTTGAAGTTAAAATCGAAGATACAAAGTGCAACGATTTTTATTTTAATGTTCCATTTTTATTAGGAACACATTCACTACAGAACTATGACGGTTAAATTTCAGTCAACTTTTTTTCTTTTAATATGATTGTACGCACGAATCTATCTTGTATTCTCTATCCTACTCCTGTTGATTGCTGTTATAATTGTTGTATTGACTCTTCGTACTGCATACAAAATTGAATATTTACCATTACTATTCATTTAATCATAGATGTTCGTATAAAGATAATAATAATAAAAAAATGTGGACGAGATAAAGAATTTCATTTTGAAACGTACTTTCAAATAATAAGATGCACCTTTTACTGATAATATCACTTTGCACGGTTGCTTTCAATAATAATGTATATTCAAGTCCAATAAGTTATGAAGATGTTCGAGGTACACCATATACAGTTGGTTATGATCATCGAGCAATAACAATAAATGGTGTAAGAACAATGTTAATATCAGGTGCAATACATTATCCTCGATCTACACCAAATATGTGGCCTTATATTATGAAAATGGCCAAACAGCAAGGTCTTAATACAATTCAAACCTATGTCTTTTGGAATCTTCATGAACAAAAACAAGGCGTACTTGATTTTAGTGGCCGTGCTAATTTAAGTCGATTTCTTCAAGAAGCTGCTAATGCTGGTTTCTTTGTTAATTTACGTATTGGTCCATATATATGTGGTGAATGGACGTATGGTGGATTACCTGTATGGCTTAATCAAGTACCTAATATGGTCTTACGATCAAGTAGTCCTGCATGGGAAGCGGCTATGAAAAAATTTATACTAGAAATAATTGATTATGTAACTCCTTATCTTGCTAAAAATGGTGGTCCAATTATTCTTGCACAAATTGAAAATGAATACGGAGAGAATGATATGGCTTATGTTGATTGGTGTGGAGATTTAGTCAGCAATGAACTTTCATCAAGTTTAATTCCTTGGTTAATGTGTAATGGAAAATCAGCTAATTCAACAATCGAAACATGTAATGGATGTAATTGTTTGGATAGTGGATGGATGGATAATCATCGAAGAAATTTTCCCAATCAACCATTATTATTTACTGAGAATGAAGGATGGGTTCAATTTTGGGGAGAAGCTGTTGAACTTCGTACAACATCTGATCTAGCCTATTCAGTTGCCGAATGGTTTGCTGGTGGTGGTGCATATCATTCATATTACATGTGGTTTGGAGGTAATAATTATGAACGAACAGCTTCATCAAGTATTACAACAATGTATGCTGATGATGTATGTCTTCATTCTGATGGAACACCAAATGAACCAAAATATACTCAATTAAGTCGTCTTCAACATTTAATTGCTGATCATGCTGAAATATTATTAAGTCAAGATGCAAATCGTACTTTAATACCCTATTGGAATGGAACAACATGGATAAATAGTACCCGACAATTTGTGTATTCATATCCACCTGCTCTTCATTTTATTATTAATCAACTTAATTCGACAGTTAACGTGCTTTTTGATAATCAAAATATCTCAATGATTGGTCAATCAGTTCAAATCTATGACGATAATATGGCTTTATTATGGGATAGTACTAATTCTAGTGGTATTAACAGTAATAATACTGAATTAGTTTCTATTGCAAGTGGTCCACTTGACTGGAAAATATGGTCAGAACCAACTGTATCGAATTTACCAGTAGTAACTTCCTCAAAACCTTTTGAACAACTAAATATTACAAATGATGAAACAGGATATTTATGGTATCGTCGTAATATAACATTAACAGACATATCTTCACAGACTTCAGTTACAGTTCAAACACGTCAAGCTAATTCATTATTATTCTTTTTGGATGGAAAATATTTAGGCGAAACAACTAATCATGGTGGTAAAGGTCCAGCAACAACTACAATTGCATTGGATTTCTCAAGTTTTAAAATAAATCAACAATATTTATTTGAAATTCTTTCAATTTCTCTCGGTTGTAGTACTGCTATTCGTAGTGCAGATAATTTTGATTATAAAGGTATTGTTGGAAATGTATCAATTAATGGGCAAATCTTACCTTTTGATGAGCTAAATCCTTGGGAACATCAAATAGGTTTAGTTGGAGAATATTTTCAAATCTATACTGAACAAGGTTCAACTAAAGTTGATTGGGATAGTGATTGGACAAAAGGAATTAATAAATCAATAACATGGTTTCAAACACGATTTAATCTTGATCATCTTGCTAAAAAAGATATCAATGCTAATCCTATTCTATTTGATGCTCAAGGTCTTAATCGTGGCCATGCTTTTATCAATGGAAATGATATTGGTCTTTATTGGTTAATTCAAGGTGCTTGTCGAAATGCAACACGTTGGTGTCAACAAGTACAAATTAATTGTGATAAACCAACACAACGTTACTATCATATTCCATCGGATTGGATTATGCCAACAAATAATTTACTTACAATATTTGATGATTCAGGTGCACCATCACCTCAATCAGTTGGATTTGTACAACGTATTGTGACAATTACAAATTTATTTTAAAAAACAAAGTAACATGATTAACTTTGAAATGTATATGGAAAGTCTTTTCTTCTTTGAGCAATAAATTCAAAAGTCTTAATAATAGTGTTAATATCTTGATGAGATAAATTAGCGTGTAATGTCAATCTTAAGATTGATTGATTGACTGGTGTTGCAGGTGGAATAAAGATAGCTGGTGCTATTCGATGATTTTCAAAGATAGCTTGTAGGTTTTTAGTAAGATGATAGGGTCCACCTATGATAGAGATTATAGGACTTGGATAGATTGGTTTTTCAATTTTGAAACGAAGATCGATTGCAGCTTGACGAATAATTTTTGAAATATTTAAAAGTGTTTGTCTTTGTTGATCAGCGTGATAGATGATGTCAATGACACGACGAAGACGTTGTAAATCTGAATTCATCAAAGTACTACTAAATATAGCTGCAGATGATGTTTCTCGTACATAGAGAACATGTTTTGTTGGACCAGCGATAAATCCAGCTCGAACACAATATGCTTTTGCTAGACTACCAGTTATAAAATCAATTTTATCAGTAACATTCGTTAATGCTGCTAGACCACGACCATGATCTCCATAAATTCCAATCGAATGTGATTCATCAACAACTAACAAACAAGAATATTTTTCTTTTAATTGACAGATTTCACTAAGATGAGCAATTGAACCTCGTGATGAATATAATGAATCAATAACAATTATTCCACTTCCATATTTTTTCAAATTTTCTTCGAGATGTTCTAATGAATTATGTTTTATTCTATGAATAATACCACGATTAGCACCTTGCCATAATGATTCATGTGCACTATTATCCATATAGACATGTGTTTTACCAGGAACAACAATCGATTGAAGTAAACTATAATTTGCAAGATATCCACTTTGAGTTAAATAAATCGATTCTTTATTAAGAACTTTTTCGGCTAGGAGATTTGCTACTCGATATTGAAAACAATCTTCATGTAAAAATGTTCCAGACATAAGATTATCCGAACCTTGTTTATCTCTTAGACTTGTTTCGTTATTACCATTCAAATGAATTAATCGATGATCAAAAGATAAATTTAAATAATCATTATGATTAAGATAAATATCATTTTCATTTCCATTTGTTGAACATAAAAATTCGATATTACCTTTTTTAGTTATTGTTGAATCGAAATAATTTTGTACGCTTTCAGATAATTGCAATCGAACATCTTTATTATTTCGAATAAAGAATGGTAATGCATATTTACTGATGTGTGTTATATGACGAATAAATGATGATAAGCCAAACATGTGAAATAAAATGCAGTACAGTAATATTATCTTCTTACAAATATAGTGACTATAGTGAAAGGAAGTAACCTGTATCGAAAAGCAATCATGCATAACGAAAAACTTGGTTTTTTCTAAGCATATAGAATATAGTTAAGAAAGGTAAATAATAATATGGGTTTATTATTCAAAAAATACGTCATCATTGTATAAGAGACATAAATCAATTTATTTATAAAACATTAAAAAAAGAGCAGGCAACATATATCTCTCAACGAATAGGTCATCATCAATCATGTGTGACCATTTAACCTCGCTCGCTTTACCCTCATCTGTCCACAAATAGAGAGTAAAGTGAAAGTAAGAAGTATATAACAAAAGCATAATGGCGTCTAGCAAAGAAAAAAAGAAACAATCGTCGAATCATAAATCAGTTCTTAAAAAAATGTCGTTTATTAATGGTGCATTAGCATTATCAGGTATTATGTATAAAACATTTAAAGATTAAAAAAAAACCGATCGTTTAATAATGTTTAGAAATTCAACAGACAACGGATGAAAATTCAAATATATCATTAGCAGAGACAAACAGTGGTGCAATTAAAGTCTTTGTTCGTTTAATATTCTTTCGAATAGGTGAAATTGATACATTAAATGAAAAATATCAAGCACAAGCATCAATTGAATCTCGTTGGTCAATTGAGTTAGATAAAATTTTACCTGAACTTTCATCAAATGATCAAGAACGATTAATTCATGGAAAATCGATTTCACTTTTGAAATATTCGGAAACTCATTGGCATCCACATTTATATATTGAAAATGGTTTAGGTGATTTGAAAGAACAAATAAGATATAGTGCAAAAAGATCTAAACAAGATAATCAAATCTATATTTGTGAACATCGAGATGTAAAAGGTTTCTTTTGGGAAAAACTTGAATTACAATATTTTCCAACAGATGTTCAAGATCTATCAATTTCAATTGCATCAATGCTTTACAATGATAGAGTTCTATTAATTACTGATTCTTGTCGTTTAAGTGGAGTTAATAGAGAAGCTTTTGTTGATCAACAAGAATGGAAATTATATCAACATGTCGATAGTCAACAACGATACGTTAACGAATTTCTTGGTATCAATAATGATAATAATCAAGATGATGATGCTGACACTGATGATGATGAGCAAAGTGTAGTGAATAATAAACAACGAAAACGTTCGATTTTAACAGTAACTTGTCATGTTGGTTCGTATATTTTATTTGATTAAATATTGTTAAAATAATTGACTCTATACTTTCTTTTAATATTAAAAGCTCGTCGATCAAACTATTTCTATTGGAATGGATATTGCTTAATATTACTAATTACTCTTGCAGCTTTTACTGCATTTTCGATGTTACCACAGTCAGTTATATTTTTGTGACGAAAAACCATTTTTTTTAAAATAATTATATTCTTCTAGTTATACACATAGCCGTATTCAAATATCGTGTACACTTCTATTAACATCAATTACATTTCGATGGACAGTTAATCGATTCCTTGTATAAATCATCTGTTTATTTTTTTATTAAATTATTTTCTAAATTTATTTAGCCAACAATATCATATTTAACAACTATGGATAAATACGCAATCTGCTCTATATGCGTCATTATCGGTCTTATTATTTGGCATGCAATTGTTGGTGCCATCGTATTTTTATATGTACCCAATGCTACGATAAAAGTAAAAGACTGGGTACTTTACTTAGATCGATCTATATTGTGCATTGCTCTCGGAATTTATATAATTGCGCATCTTCTATTTCTCGTTTGGCTTTATTGTGTTCCATATAAATTTCGACGAGAACTAAAAGAAAAGGATATTCAATATCAAAAATTAATCTCAAGCAAACAAGATACACCGAACTCAATATATCCTTAAACATTTGTTTTATTTAATAATTTTCAATAAAAAACAAGGAGTTACTAGAAAATTCATCTTATTAATTTCGTTCGTGAAGGTCTTTAAACTGGGGGAGTACGTTTACGTACAAAGTAAATTGCTCGTGTTCGCCACCTACTTTTTCTCCCATTTGCCTTTACACCCACGTCATGTGTGATGTAGATGTAACTCAATACACGCCTCTATTTCGTATATATAGTCCCGTTCTTCTTCTTCTTCTTGTCATTATCATGCAGCTTTCTTTGCTTTTATTTTTTCTTATTTCGACTGTTTACGTCAATAGTTGGTCTCTTGAAGTTATCAATCAAGTGAATGCATGTCCTGGTCGTAGCTACTGCACTCTGAAGTTATTCACCGCAAATTGGCAACAAAAAGATTTATGTCAAGGTACATCTTCGATTCTCATTGATAGAAATGCGCTTCTATTTCGTCTTCTTAGGTCAAACTAGAGTGCTTGATGGTTCTGAAATTCCACCCACTGGATTGGGAATTCAAGAAAATGGAATGTACTGCCGAAGTCATGGAAATGAACCCGGATGTATCAATCCAGACAATGCTGGCATGCAACTCGTTATCCATGAGGGAAACTGTAACAATTATCAATTGAACGATCCATTCTACTGTGGAGCGTATCCGCCCAATGCGAAGAATGTCGTGGATGTCCGCATGGATGGACAATGGCCAAATTGCAAGGTTATTCTGACGAGAAAGGCCAATGCACCTGACTGCAATTTTTCATGTTAATCACTTTTGTTTGAAAAATATTTTGATGATTCATTTTCTCAAATACAAAAATGAGTAACTGACAATATCTTTCGATTTTGTTTATGGTCTTCGTTCTTGAATAGGATGAACAGCATTTTCTATTCGTCTTACAGCTGTCGTACGCTGATGCAAAACGATTTGTTGAGCACAGCGTTTTATTTCGGCACGAAATTTTGAACCGGCTAGCGTATAAATGTAAAATGCAATAATAGGATTGGTATAGTAAAGTAATCGAAAGAGATTAAATGCAAAATTATAGATAGCTTGTCCAGATGCTGAAAGTGTGTGTTTAAGAATGATGGTAGCGATTGCATTAAATATAGCTAGAGCAAAATATGGAGTCGAGATCACCGTAGTGATGATCACTTGTAATAAAAGCATGAAAACCAATTGTCGATCATTTGATCGTAGACGTTCATTTCGAACACTATTGATTTGTAGAGCGGGACGATTTCGAACATTAAGAATCGTTAAAATACCAAAAATACTCATTAATACAATTGGTAGAACACACGAAACAATAGGACCAAAAAAACTCAAGAATCCAATGTATTCATACGGTAAGAAAACACAACTAACTTCACCGCCATTTGCAACAACTCTAAAGTAGATTAATATGTGCACATAACTTAGAGAAATAAGTATAATAGTAATTATAATCATCTTTCGAGCCATTGGTAAACTGCTCATTTGACGGAGTCGCAAGTTACGCGAACTCGAAAGATATCGATCGATACTAGCAAGAACGACAAACCACAAAGCGAGTGTAAGAGAACAGTATGTGAAAAAGTTACGAAGCTTACACAGGACGTTGTTCGTCGCCGATGGATCCAAATTCCAGCTACTTGCAAGATAACGCGGCAGTAAAGCCCCATAAATAACAAAACAGTTGTTTATTGAGCCAGCTAAAAAATATAATGAACACGGATTGATGCGTAAAGTGCGACGAGTAAATATAATAATGTTAAACACATTTCCGAATGTTCCAAAAACAATTTGTAATATTGGAAAAATATGATTGATCCAGAATGTGGCTGTATTGGACATAATAGAAAAAAAATTTTTTTCTCAATATAATTGTTATGTCAAAGTATCCCTCTGATGGCTCGAAATAATTCTACGTGAGATAAAAAAAAAAGAATATCATAAAAATGTCATTGACGTCGAAACATCAATATTTATAAGAAAGCACTTTCAAATCTCGTATTATGATACATAAATAATTTCTGATTATAATTTTATCTTTATCATCAAAAAGCTTCTTAATTTATAATTGAAAACAGTCTAAATGCATTGATAGAAGATAGGAAGTTTACATGAACATATTTATAGTCACACATGGGACTCATTTCTTGAGAGTGAAGATGATAAAATAAATAAAGTGCAAAAGAGTAGGCTTATCAGTTCTTTTATATTTGTGAATACCAAGAGTAAATAAGAACCTTTATAACATCGTTTTTTTTCGCATTTAAATTTATAAACTATTACGCTATGGTTTTGTCGATTCTGAGTTTGCTATTGATGATTTCAATAATCAATATTTCAGTGTCCCTTCCTTTGGGCGGAAATACATTCACTCTAGCTGATTGGACTCGTAGTCTTCCATATGTGAATTTAGTGAAACAAGGACGTAATTGGGGTACCGCTGATAATCCATTCAATGGAAATGCCACGGTAGATCCAGCTACAGGATGGCCGACATGTGATTTTGGTATGGTACTAGCTAGTTTGAATCTTGATCTCGGTGGTACATATCTATTTCATGCAATTGGCAACGCTACAATAGAAAATTGGCAGGGCAAAGTTCACCAAACATATGATCCAGCAACAAACACTCTGACAGCAAATTTAAGCATGACCGAGAGCAGCGTCGGAATAGTGATCGTCCTTCGTAATACAACTGGTCCCGGTTTACGAAATATTAGTCTCCTTCAACCGGGATATGATCTGTCAAGAGCAAACGATTTTACTGATCTATTTCTAGCACATATGTCACGTTTTAGTGTCATACGTTTTATGGATTGGACTGGTACAAATAGTAATTTGGAAGCTCATTGGAATGAAACAACATCAGTCTATTGGCCACAATATACTGCTCATGGTAAACACAATCCATGGTTAACGATCCCTACCATGGTCAATCAATTCAATACATCAACTGATGTGTGGATTAACATTCCTCACAATGCAGATGATGATTATATCATTCATATTGCTCGAATGTTGTTCAGTGAATTAAATCCTCGAAGTAATATCTATACTGAATATTCGAATGAAGTATTTAATTGGGAATTTCCACAATTCTTTGCGAATTATGATGCTGCAAATGAGTCAGTCTTAAATCAAGGTGATCCATACCATCTAGCATATGACAATGCAACTAATCCGATGACATGGGCAAATCGACGCGTTGCTTATCAAGCAAAACGTATGTCTGATTTATTCAAAACTGTTTTTGGCGAAGAAAATGTCGGCCCATTTAAACGTATTCGACCAATTTGCTCCGGTTCATTGCTAGATCCGAATTTTGCAATCGATGGTTTAAATTATTTGAATGCAAATTATGGTCCACCTTCGAATTATGTGCATGGTATTATAATTGCACCTTATTTTACCTTAGGACCTTATGACAGAATGGACAATCTAACAGTTGATCAAGTATTAGAAGGATTTAATATCAGTGTACAAGAAATGTTGCCTGAAACAGGATGGGGTGCACAACAATTGATCGGTATTCATGCGACATACGCTGGATGGTATAATGTTTCTGTTCATGCATATGAAGGTGGTGCCGATACATCTTGGGGATGTGGCAAGTGTTCGCTTGATGCGAAAGGAAATGCAACACGTGATCCTCGTTTGACTGATATCAGTGTACAACATCTGAAAGGTTGGTATCGATATGGTTTTCAACCATATAATTGGTATGCCAGTGGAGCGGGTGCAACATTGCAATATGGATCATATACTCTCTTAGAAGATATGAGACAAGAAACAAGAATTGATACAACGAAAATGTTTGGTCCGACATCTCCTGTTGCTAAACTACCACGACCAGCACCAAAACTAAAGGCAATGGATATTATTTGTGATACACCTGCTAGTGAAATCAATCTCACATTTGGAATTCCACTTCCTGCATATAATTTCAATGCTACCAACTATATGGGCCATCCGACAACTCTTCATTATCCTGATCTACGAAATTTAACTGCTAATTCCACATTTTTCTATCCAATACAAATATTTCAATCGCCAATAAAACTTAATCTAACTGTCTATGTAGCTGGAAATGCTAGTCTCTTGGAAGCAGCAATTAGCAATAGTCAATTCACACAAGTTGAAACTCCACAAACATTGAATACAACAACATTTCAACCAACACCAACGATACAATTTAATATTAATCAAGGAAAACTACCATCGATCGTTACACTTCGTTTGAGAAATCTTCAAGCTGGTTTTTCAATTCGTAGTTTTGATCTTGTACCAATAACAACAAAATCATAGAAATGAACCGCCAACACCAAAATTCTCATATCGTTTTTTTTTGTTATTCATGAGCAAGGTCATCGTGCCATTTCCATAGCTCTTGTTCTTTTTATTGTATTGTATGCATGCAACAGATCAATCAATTCGATAAAGATACTAAAAAGTGGTGAAATACTATAGTTTCTGGTGGATCAGATAGTAGTGGTCCTCTGAGCAGTGCTAAGTTATATAAATGACATTTTTTTAACACTCACATAACTTCCATTACGAATTCATCTGCAAAATAATTGGAAGTCTTTGACTTTCGATGGTATTTCCAGCATGACTGTTGGTTTAACTATACCAATTAACTAAGATGTTGAGGCAATTTTCGAATAGCGCTCATCAATGTGAATCTGATTATATCGTTTTTAACCTTGGCACGATGAAGATAACGAATTGGTTTTGAAGACAATGAGAAGATCTTGGATATATTTAAGTACATCTCATCAAGCTGAATTCAACAGCATCATTTTTAATATTGGCACGCTTTTTATCTCGTATTGATTTGAAGAAAATACGAAAATTTTCGTGTTTGATGATACTTCCAGCTTCATTATCTGTTCAGTTAAATAAATTAAAACATTGATATCACATTTTTTAATAGAACTCATCGAGTTGTAGTTGACACACAAAAATAAATTGTATGTGAAAATATTTAACTTTCGAAAATCACATCTGTTGATATGTTATGTGCACGTTAAAATGACCGATGATGACAACGGACGAAAATACCAGATTGAAAGAAAAGAACAAGAAAAAGCGAATATAAAATAAGGTAGAAGTATGCTAAAAAAAAGGTATTCTCCAACACCTTTGAAGGTTCTTAACTATGCTGCGTGAAAGATCCTTTTTAGATTTTACGAACGAAATTGAATTGAATTTTCACCATCAATCTCTAACAAAGTTTTTCGACAATATAACTTTAATTGCACGGCGTTCCACGTACAGTCCTCGTGAAAAGTTCTGGGACAGTATGAATTTGTTTCATACCGCTTTATATTTCAATTAAGCTTGGCATTAATTCTTCAGTTAAATGCTGTTAGTACAGAATTGTCGAACTTTCATCCTAAGAAAGCAGCATCAAATACTAAATCTTCAGCAGAAAGCCGTTCTGAGACAAAAAACAGAGTATCTTCTTTTTTTTCAACAGTATTTAGGCAGCATTCGAATGATTAGTAGTATTTTCCGAAAAAAACTCAATATACGGACATTTTTTGGGCAATGATCTGAGCAATGAAAATATCCAATCATAATTAGTTTTTTACGGGCATTCAAACAGCGTTTTCTTCATTATACTAAAAGTAACTGAGGAAAGAGCACAAAGCCTACACCTAACGTTGATTTGTCAAAAACGTGTCCTTCGTATTATTGTCCATTTATTTGTTGTTTATAAATCATACAACTCTGAGCTGCTTAATGCACTATTACTTAATCCACCAGCAACTAACACCTTTCCATTTGTTAATACAGATACTGTGTGACGACGTCTAGCAAAACTCATGTTCGTGGTGACTGACCACACCTCTGTTGACGAATCATACAATTCAGCACTTTGCAACGAGTTACCATCGTACCCACCAGTAACTAACACTTTTCCGTTTGGCAACAGAATTCCTTTATGATAGCCTCTAATATAACTCATATTTCCGGTGTTTGTCCACATTCCTGTTGATGAATCATACAACTCTGCACTCGATAAGTAATTACCATTGAATCCACCAATGACCAATATCTTTCCACTAGTTAATACGCATGCTGCGTGCTCACGCTTAGGTTCAGTCATATTGACGATGGTTGTCCAAAGTTCTGTTGATGAGTCATACAACTCAACACTGTTCGTGATACTACTACTGCTAATATATCCACCAGTAACTAACACTTTTCCGTTTGTTAATACGGATGCTGTGTGTTCGCCTCGAGGGAAGTTCATGTTTCCAGTGAGTGTCCATACTCCTGTTAATGGATCATATAACTCAGCACTTTTTGTGAAACTACTACTAGTAATATATCCACCAGAAACTAATACTTTTCCATTTGTTAATACGGATGCTGTGTGTTCATACCTGGGGAAGTTCATGTTTCCAGTGGTTGTCCATACTTCTGTTGATGGATCATACAACTCAGCACTGTTTGTGAAATTACTACTAGTAATATATCCACCAGAAACTAACACTTTTCCATTTGTCAATACGGATGCTGTGTGAGCACGCCTAGGAAAATTCATACTAGCTGTAGTTATCCACGTCGCTGCTGACGAATCATATAACTCAGCACTGTTTAAAGAAGCAGTGTTGTATCCACCAGTTATTAACACTTTCCCATTTGCCAATACAGATGCTGTGTGGAGATATCGAGCATAATTCATGTTACCAGAACTTACCCATTCTATACATAAAGAAGGACGTTTGACTGTCTGTTCGCTACACATGAACCCTTGGAAGAGCTAGGATCATCAACTTTTCCATAACATTTTTCTAGGTCCAGGCAAAAATCAAGAGGGTGTTAGCACGATCGATTGAATGGTAGAACGAGGAGAACTGAATGAAGTTTCCTTCAAGTCATGGTAAACTACAAATTTTCCCCATTTTCTCGACTTTATAGAAAAAGAATCTTTTTCAGTATATATTAACTACAATTTTGAAACTTTTCATATCCAGCTTTCATTCGTCTGTCCACTATGCCTTCAGTCTTTGTAATAGACGACGTCACTAAACGTTCTGGAAACTTTCAGAATGGATATGCGTGAGGCCCATTTTTGGTTCTATTTCGATTACAGAACGCAGGTCATAAGTAGAAAACTACTAAAGTCGGGACTAGAGCGGCAAAAGATAAACTTAATTAGATTGGGATTGACAAAACAGCAGTTTACTGGAATGAAACCAGCAATAACATATTGTTGAATTTTGAATGATTGATTAAAACAAGGACAAATAAGATTTTAAAAATTTTGGAACGAAAAATTCCGGTACATTACTCTACATCCCGAAATTCAAACGAATTTAAGATCTACCACAAATATGCTGATTGCTTCACATCACTGACATCCTACTGCTTATTCAAAAAAAAAACTAGACGTGTCGGTAAGGTATAGATCTGCAATTCTTGCCGTTAGTAAGATGCAATCCAACGCGTCTATCCATATAAAATTAATGAAATGCATTTCATTAATACCTAGTGATCCATGATTCGCTTGAAATGATAAACAATCATTTTATGAAAATATAATCAATTTTTAAACTCTGAGGAGTAGACTCGAACCGTCTGCAGAAGTTCTATGTTTAACGCATGTTTTGACTGGAAAAACTTCATTCCATTTTTTACATTACCAATAACTTACTTCTTAAGTCTGATAGTTTTAGCATATCAACAAAAACCTATCCCAGGAATTTTCCGATACAACCGAATTTTATGCGTTGGCATTTAGGACTGTAACGCGATAAATTTAAGAACTAGTTTTATACTAATAATCCCTTCTAAGCAATTATGTTGAACTTTATTAAGTAAATCAATACGTTACTTGGAATTATTGTTGTAGTACTTGTAGAATTTATAGTTGTTGTAATAGCTGTAGAGTTTGTGGAATTTGTGGCACCTAAATATTAAATGCATGCACTGAGAAAAATCTAGCAGTCACTGTTTCGAAGTTCATCTAAAAAGTCAGTATTCAGCTCAGTCTAAAACAGACACCAAGTTTCATTGACTAATTTTGTTTTGTACTATTGGCATGTAACAGAGATTACAAAGGAGCAAGTCATGACTTTTCTTCTTTCCTACATGAAAGAAATCTTAGAAGTTTTCAGAGAAATGCCAATATGATTAATGCAATGTTTTTCTCTCAATACAAATCTGCGAAAAATATACATAATTTTCGTGAACCATCAGTATAGAACTCTAACTTGAGACTGTTTTAAAATTTTCACGAATTCTGCAATCAAAGACGTATCAATGGTAAAAATGAATAAGATATCTATCTTAGATTCTATAGATATCTGCTACTATATGAAAATACTTCGTTAGTTCAGATTGATCTTGAACTGATTTAAACTTTTTTCTCGCATCCTCGTGTGACAGTTGTTAGACTATATTCTAGTTTGATTTCGACTATTTGTGTAGATTTTTTCTTCTATTCTTAATGTATTCTTTACTCATTGATGCTACTGATGTTGTTGCCGTTATTGTATTATTATTTGATGTTAACCATAGTACGATGACAGTAGCCAAAATTAAACCATCGGTAAGTACACCAAGTATCATACCACATAGAATTGGTGATGAGCAATGTTTTACCACTGTTTTTAGCAATGACTTTCTGAAAAGAGCGCATAATCTTGTACATAGATTTTTTTATTTTAACACACGTTGTTTTTGTTTGAATTTGGACTGGATGTTGATCAGTATTGTGATTTTGTAGATTAGTGCTTGATTCATTGGTAATCTCTTGCATTTCTAAGCGAGAATCACAATGATGAGAAGGAGTAGACGACTTGTCCATTGACCAATCACTTAATTGAGGATGTCGTGAGTTGATTTTCGACATACTCGTTTTTTTGTCTTTCACACAAAAATAATGAAATACGGATACTTCTATACTTCTATTCTATTATTGTTTTACAGAATAATAAGTAGCATTTGTAAAGCTTTTTTCAATCATTCTTTCATTGAATGCAGAATACAAGAGCATCTTAACATTCAATCATCATCTGAATATTAAGAAATTCTTTCGAAAAGAAAGAGAATCGATACTCATATAATTTCATTGTCGGACACATTTGTGGCATCTACAATCGTGTTGAGCTTGCCTGATGTTTTTTTTTCAATCAGATATGCGGACGTTTCGAGTCAAATTTTGAAAAAAAAACTTATTATTAGACTTGTAATCAGCTTGTACATTCTTATGTATATGATCGATCGAAAACGTTGGATTAAGGAACGAGAGGAGAACCAGACGATTTATCGAGTTTCGAATGGGTTGCATGGAAACGAGAACAAGATTTAGAAAAATCAGTGATTATGAATGAAGAATAACGAATTTTTTTCCAGTTCAATAAAAGAATCTTGTTTACATAAAAATAATCTCAGTACAGAAAAATAGTATATGACAAATCCATTCTTTATAGGAAATATTGCATCATGTATATAAGAATCAATTTCGTATTTTTTAATTGCACCGTATATTCATTAGTTCTGTTTTTCTGCGAAAAATTTGCACACTCTTTATCAATGACACATATTCAAAACTATATGTATGAGCAAACATTCATCGAACATATATATATATGCAACGATATCAAATTCATAGTTGAAAATCGAAATCGTCGCGCAAACACACACGAACTTATCAATAAACGGCCTAAGAAATACTTATTAACGAATCACCACCACAAGACACCTATATGTTTCTATCATCCAGTTTTGATTAAGTCAATTTTCTTATCTTGTAGAAAAAATACAAGAAACCCAACACAAACGAACTATAACTGGAAACACCTACAAATTGCACACGAATATGACATCCTTCTACTGTTTGTTCAAACAAAAACGAAACCAACAATTATTCTATATTTCAGATAAAAATATAGTCAAAACATACCAGATCCAATCATCTGCATTCAACAGCCTTCAATGATGTAAACTCGCAAGTCCAGTAGCAGAAGTCGAAACCAGTCATGGAAGCTTGTCTCAACACCCTCAAGATACTTACCGCCATCTTTACTACATAACCGATATTGGCTTTGTTTATCTTCCTACTATTTCATCATTCGTCAAGCACTATCTATTGTAATTGCAACAACGAAGAACTTCGTATATGAGTAAATTTCATATTTATTCGCAAAAAAAAGAAAACTTTTACATTTCATACACATTCTCAGAGTATTTTCACTTATTATAAGCATCTGATTATTTATATTCAATGAAAATGTCTCTCACACTTCAAAACTTACCAATCGAAATGCTCTACCGAATATTGGATCATTTAAATGACAAAAGTTTATATCTATCCTTTATTAATGTGTGCCAACGTCTCAACCGAATCATTTATTCTTCCCAACGATACCAGGTAAATCATTACATCTTCTTAGTTTCTCTAACAAAGTAAAGTAACACAATAATAGCGTCATAAAACAATAACTAACAGTTTACACGATGTATATGATTTCAAAGCAGATGATCAGTCATCGTAACTTCAAAATAATGATTGAACTTTTCGAAGTATAAAGCTTCACAAACCGACTGCAATTGTCAATTATTTTGAAAGCCAAAAGAAATAAATCCAATACTATTTTCTTTCCACACTAAACAACTTACTTTCCCCTCCTGATAAACAAAAGCTCTTGAATGTGACCACGTCTTTTCAGTCTAAATTATTTTTCTTCCCTTTTCCAAACGTTTCGTGATATGCTAAATATTTACTACAAGTGCAACTAACATATACATAAAGAAACCGACTGGAAAAACAAATCATCTCAATTGACATCAAAAGCAAACAATTGATGTTATATTTGTGATGATACATCTGTTTCTCTCAAAGAAACAACCCAATCGGTTATTTCGTGCAAAAAATATCTCGAACCACATTAGTATCCAGACTGAACAATACACTAAATTAGACATCAAATAATCATTCTACTTAAGCCATTCGAGGATTAGGATGATGCATCAATCTTGAGCAATTGAATATACAATACAGCTTAACGTTTGAGTAACAGTCATATAACTCAACAATCAAAATTCATTCATCCGACATCAACAAATTGCCTAATAGTTCTCAAAAAAAGATACATCTTCTGAGACACACTCTCTACTCGGGACTCATCATGCACATCTATACTTACCAGAGACTCCTCCATATAGCTTGCACATTCACTCAGTACACTTACCGGTCAAATCAGAAGCGTTACTTTCTTGTCTAACTAATAACACAGATGCATACGCAGAGACCCATCCTTTGCCCAAGTAGGCCACATTTCATCATCTTCTTCGTCATTCGTTCATTCCTGTATCTTTCATACAGACAATCACTACACTCAATCTTAACAACAATAAAATCGGAGATCAAGGTGCACAATGTTTGGGTGAAGCATTGCGACACAATACAGTGAGATCATCAGTCCTTCATGTTTTTACCATCATCTCATTCCTGTCTCTTTCATACAGACACTCACTACACTCCACCTTAACGACAATAAAATCGGAGCTCAAGGTGCACAATATTTGGGTGAAGCATTGCGACACAATATAGTGAGATCATCAGTCCTTCATGTTTTTACCATCATCTCATTTCTGTCTCTTTCATACAGACACTCACTACACTCAACCTTATCGACAATCAAATTGGAGCTCAAGGTGCACAATATTTGGGTGAAGCATTGCGGCATAATACAGTAAGATAATCATTCCTTCATGTTTTTACTATCATTTCATTCCTGTCTCTTTTATACAGACGCTCACTACACTCAACCTGTGGTGCAATCAAATCGGAGCTCAAGGTGCACAATGTTTGGGTGAAGCATTGCGACACAATACAGTGAGATCATCAGCCCTTCATGTTTTTACCATCATCTCATTCCTGTCTCTTTCATACAGACACTCACTACACTCAATCTTAACAACAATAAAATCGGAGCTCAAGGTGCACAATGTTTGGATGAAGCATTGCGACACAATACAGTGAGATCACCACTCCTTCATGTTTTTACCATCATCTCATTCCTGTCTCTTTCATACAGACACTCACTACACTCAATCTTAACAACAATCAAATCGGAGCTCAAGGTGCACAATGTTTGGATGAAGCATTGCGACACAATACAGTGAGATCACCACTCCTTCATGTTTTTACCATCATCTCATTCCTGTCTCTTTCATACAGACACTCACTACACTCAATCTTAACAACAATCAAATCGGAGCTCAAGGTGCACAATGTTTGGATGAAGCATTGCGACACAATACAGTGAGATCACCACTCCTTCATGTTTTTACCATCATCTCATTCCTGTCTCTTTCATACAGACACTCACTACACTCAATCTTAACAACAATCAAATAGGAGATCAAGGTGCACAATGTTTGGGTGAAGCATTGCGACACAATACAGTGAGATCATCAGCCCTTCATGTTTTTACCATCATTTCATTCCTGTCTCTTTTATACAGACACTCACTACACTCGACCTGCGCTACAATCAAATCGGAGCTCAAGGTGCACAATATTTGGGTGAAGCATTGCGACACAATACAGTGAGATCATCAGTCCTTCGTGTTTTTACCATCATCTCATTCCTGTCTCTTTTATACAGACACTCACTACACTCGACCTGCGCTACAATCAAATCGGAGCTCAAGGTGCACAATATTTGGGTGAAGCATTGCGACACAATACAGTGAGATTATCATTCCTTCATGTTTTTACCATCATCTCATTCCTGTCTCTTTCATACAGACACTCACTACACTCAACCTTAAGGATAATCAAATCGGAGATCAAGATGCACAGTATTTCGAGCGCCTGAAGAAGACAAACAGCGATTTCAGAGTGTTGTGGTGATTCAAGTGTAGATTTCAATTTTCTGATTTAAGATTGATTACGAATAGGTGGAACTTGAGGGATATTCATAATTATGCTCTTGTGTGTGTTTGTTACATTTCATCGTAATAAATGACAATATTAATATTTTTAGTACAGATTGCTGGATTAATTTGAGATTTTTTGACAGTTACATTCACTTTGATTGCATGAAATGAAAACGGCCTGTAGTTGTCATTTTGTCTATTTATTTTATTCATTGAGTTTTGAAGAAAAGTGTATTTCTGTGAACTATAATTGAAATTGTACTTCAGAGATAGCGAATGTATCGTAGATGGATGATATCTAGTGTGTAGGAAGTGGGATATGAAAATGTTTGCACATGATGTATTATTTAAGGTTTTGATTTGTTATCCGAATTATTAGATTCGAATTTGAGGAAATACATGATTAACGCGTAGAAAGTTCTTAAAACTGAGAAAATATTGAGATTTCAGTGTTTGAGCACGAAACACTCGTGAAAATAGATCGAAGTATCGATAAAGAAAATAAATACTTTTAATACCACTATTATGGTTATTATTCCGATGTATTTGAATTCACACTCGTATTTCGTGTTGAAATTTAAATAGCTGGTCAGCGCAATCGCTTCTGCATTAAAAGTGTGAAACAGGAACTGATTGGGAAGTTTGGAAAATACTAATTAAGACGGAGTTTCAAATTGATGTGTAGAACTAATTTATTTTGTTAGTATGTTAATCGAATGTTGACTGTAAATGAAAATTAAGTTATAAAATAGGTTTAGATCACTGAAATAGATACATTAGTTATCGAATTATGTCTGTAATGTTGGTAATTCTGGAATGCTAGTAACACCTGTAACAGCAGTTCGATTTCTGATATTACCTATATCTTTTATGTGAGTGACGTCTGTGAGAAGGGGATCCAAATTTTCTACCATTATACTTTTACACTCCCTTTCTGTTCGTATTTCACAAAATCTTGGTTTAAACATGTCATATTAGCTTCACGACTGATCTTTTGAGCCTGCAGCTGATACATTAGGATTTAGAAGCCTAAATTTTAAAGACAGAAATTTTCTATACATATTTGAATGACTGCGATGTGTCAATGATAAAGCAAAATGAGATCTTGATATCAGACTTTCAAACGAAGGATTCGATAGCCGTGAAAATGACTATTAGTATATGAAAGCTTTCTTCCTACCGTTCCTATCATAAAATTATGGATACTGCCTTTTTTATATTTCGGACAAATACAGCTGGTTCTTCGAGAGTCTTTCACCCTCAACGATTTCGTCTATCTCTCGTTATTCAATTATCATTTATAACATAATTTACGATGGATATATTATACATGTACATTTTCTATCCATGGAAGATCTGCGCTCAATATAAGAGTTTTATGTCGATGAGGTCGAATTTTATTATTATACGAAACATTATCGTTCTCTTCCTGTAATAACAAGATAAAATCTTTATTGACGATTAATTAGGAAAATGTGTTATTGGGTATAAATCACATGTCTGTTCTTAATTTAGATAATGCGTTATGATAGAAAAGTGGATCTTCGAAATCATTAATCATTTTTTGAGCAATCGAAATTAGAATCCTACGGGAACGATATTGAAAATGTCACGTTTCCGAAAATATTCTATCTTTTCATATATTTTAATTGATGTATTCAAAAGTAGATTCTTTTTGAATATCTTCTTTCATGTTTATTTTGTAGTAAAAACGAGAAGTAGAAAAATATAATGAATACATGCGTTCATTTATTGATCGTTAGCAATATTTTCTTTTTCTAGGAGTGAGGATGAAAGTGTTTTGAATGCTCAGTAAACTAGATTTCTTTCAGAAAAGGGTCTGCGAATCCTTCGGATGAGCGCTACTTGTTATTTATTTTGTTCACGATTTCACAGTGTATTTCTTACCAATTGCTACCGATCACGTTGAAAATTATCTGAAGAAAGAAAGCACAAATATTATCTCATCATTACCTATCAATAGATTTCCTGGTGGAACTAGTATCGTTATGATTGCTTCTCGACAAGTAGACTATTGGTTTAATATGAATGGAAAAGGTTTAGAGGAATATACAGGTTGGTACATATGTGATGGTAGAAATGGTACTCCAGATTTACGCGGTCGATTTGTAGTCGAACGAGATGTTTTAAGTAGCAATTCTTCTTATCCAAATATAAGTATGACAGGTGGCTTAGATAAAGTCACATTAACTGTTGACGAAATGCCAATTCATTCTCATACTTTCGAAGCGGATACATCAAACAATAGAGCTTGTCAAATAGAAAGAACGACAGAAGCAACAGGCAATCGCAATCATCATCTATCTGGAACAACTCGTAGCATTGGCGGAAATAAACCTCAAGATAATCATCAGAAAAGGTGAAATATTTCTACACATTAGCTCTAAAGTGCATTTCACCCAGTATTATAATGGTGCGGAAGATTATAGTTCGTATTTCACACTTTTAATAGGGATTGCACTGAACAGCTTTTATTTTATCAAACCAAATTATTACGCACGCTGTCAGAAACTTTTTTCGAGAGAGAATTATAACAGAAAAAAGTACTTTTTGTCGATGGGCAATGAATCCATGCTTCCTTCCACTAAACACGCTAATCTTCCTTCGAAAGAAGATGGTTCCCCTATTTTTCCTGTGACTGCGTCACTGAATCCTGGCAGATTTACAGAGATTTCCTGATGGTGCAAGTGAGAATGAATGAACTTCTTTGAAAAAAGTAGTTAATGAGATGAAGGGCTTCTTCGTAATTGCCCATTAACTGATAACATTACCAGTGTCAGTATAAACTACTGTCAGTAGTGGATGTTCTTTTCATAGAGCCTGCTCACGTATGACAATAGTCTTTGCAAAAAAAGTTCAATTACTTTGAATAATCTTTCATACTACGATATATTCTTCTGAAATACATGTATGGAAAAGCCAAATCTGAGTGGTATGTAGACAAAATCATTTTTGTTATTTGGAGCTCTTTTTCGTGAAATTCAAATGCTTTTGAGTATTCACCCATTGCATTATGCTCAGCGTATATGATTCATTCTCTCATTTCTAAATCAGAACTGTCAACTGTAAAACTCCAAATAGTGTGGACAATTCTTTTTGTAAATGAAACAATTAACTGAACGATTTATAAAATAAACTTGTTTTTGTTTCACGAAGTGATCATTCTGAATCATCAGATATTTGTATTAGGTAAACAAATAGTTACACCACGCAACACTACTGTAAAAACTTATTTACGAATCGATTTATTTAATAACTACTCATAGAAATAGTTTACTCAGCAATTAAATCCATACTGTTCTTTTTCTACTGAAATAAAAGAAAATAGGTGAAACGATATCTCAACTATTTTATGTGTACGATGTGTTCTACGTGTTCTGAGAGTACGCAAAAGAACGAATGAAAATATTTATGTACACGTCACAATAGTGTTTATCTCTCTATAAATACAACGTAATGTATTAATTATTTCTTTTTAATTTATATTATTTTGTATGCATTCTAGATTGATATAAAGCATATTTTTCGCTTTCTCAAACTCAATTTTAATCAATTAATTAACAATTCTTGTACGAAAATGGAAACAAATTCAACATCTGTACTCGTTGTCGGTGGTAGTTTAGTTGGATTATCAGCAGCCGTCTTTCTATCTTGGAGAGGCGTACCAACTATAGTAGTTGAACGACATTCTACAAGTTCATTACATCCACGAGCTATTGGCTTTACACCAAGAACTTTGGAACTCTATCGTGCAGTTGGATTAGGTTCACAGATACCACAAGCACCAGCAAATTTTCATTTGGGACGTGTGAAAGTGGAAAGTCTTGCTGGAAAATGGTTTGAAGAGACTTCTTGGACACCGAAAACGTCAAAAACACCTGTCATTGAATACTCACCATGTAATGGTGCTGCCATCGCACAGGATCGCCTGGAACCAATCCTTCGCAATAAGGCGATCGAATTGGGTGCTGATGTTCGACTTAGCACTGAACTAGTAAGCTTTCAGCAAAACAATGATAATGTAGTAGTAAATCTACGCCAACGTGATGGAAAAGAATATACTTTACAAGCAAAATATGTTATTGCTGCTGATGGTAATCGAAGTCAAATTCGTGAAAGTTTAGGTATTGGACGTAGTGGACGAGGTCATATTCGAACTCTACGCAGTGTCTTATTTCGTGCACCACTCGAAGAATATCTCAAAAAAGGACCTTCGCAATTTTCGATCAGTCAACCAGATTTCGAAGCATTTCTTACAACATACGCCGATGGTAGATGGATATTAATGTTTTCCGATGACGAAGAGCGTGATGAAAACATATTAAAAAAAGCTATAATAAAAGCGATTGGCCGATCAGATCTAGAAATTGAAATTATCACTACTGGTCGTTGGGAAATGTGTGGTTTGATAGCTGATAGTTTTTCATCTGGTAGAATATTTATCGCTGGAGATGCTGCTCATACATTGCCACCTAACCGAGGTGGTTTTGGTGCAAATACTGGAATCGAAGATGTACATAACCTTGTATGGAAACTATCTGCGGTTTTGTCAGGAGAGTCAACATCGAATTTACTCGATACTTATGATGCTGAACGACGTCCAATTGCATGGCTACGTCATCAACAAATCTTTGCTCGAGGCGATTATAAAGCATCTGGAATGGGAGTTGCCGATAATGTAACAATTATTGATGATCAAGCAATGGAGTTTGGTCAGCTATATCGATCGACAATAATACTTGGCGCTGACGATACATTGGCACCTGCTTTATGTCCAGACCAATGGGCTGGTCAACCTGGAACAAGATCACCACATCATTGGGTGAATGTAAACGGCGAGCATATGTCAATTCTTGATTTATTTCAACGTAATTGGATACTTTTAGCTGAAAATGAACAATGGAGTATGGCAGCAGCACATGCCAGTAAAGTTTTGGGCATTAAATTACAATGCTTACTTAATGGTGTTGATTTTCAACTATCGAATTCAGAAACATTTCAAACAGCTTTTGGTTTAGAAGCCAATAGTGCTTCACTTATCCGACCCGATGGTTATATAGCATGGCGCTCGGTCAACTTGCCAGCAGATTCGATTCGTACACTAACGGAAGCTTTCAGTCGGGTATCCTGTGCTAAAAATACGAACCTCTAAGAAATAATTATGTCATCATAAATTTATTCTAATAACTTGTTTTATTTAATTTAAATGGAATGTGCTGGATGCTTTTTTTTGTATGAGATCAGTGATATGAATAATAACATAAACGTTCTATCCTCTGAACCTCATGGTAAAAGTTAGTAAACAAATTCTGTTTCTTTTATCGCATGATTCATTTGAATTATTGTCTGCAATCTTCTGTCGTTACGCCAAGTTCTATATCGTCTAAAATCTTCTTTACTATTTCACAATATTGATAAAATTAAAATTCTTCAAAAATTTGAAAATCAGGAGACAAAACTGTTTCTATTCAATTTCAACGACTTTTCAACAAATAATTTCTAATATTCAATCTTGAGGGTTGTTATTGATCTCAACTCTTTATCTGCTTTTCAATTTCTCAAGATCAATAGTGCAAATGTATGTGACGAATGGTGTAACATCATACTATATAATCAAAGCTTTTTCTCACTTAATATTTTTTGCTGTTCAATTGCATCAATACCAGGCATTGAAATGAAACTGAAAAAACTCATTTTCTGGAAAAGACATCAGTCAATTGCTCCTGTTCCTACAATAACGAGGCGAACAACAGCAAAAAACAAATATCTTTCGAAAACTTTTTTGATGTCGTTCGTAAGCATAAAATAAATGAAATTTTGCTTAATTCTGACGAAAATACAAATTGATGATATTATTGATTCAGCAAAGAAATAGTATATGAGTGATTTTGAAGCGAATCAAAATCGAAATATTTTACTCTCATTCAGTGACTTCACAACAACGACAAACTCTTATCAACGCACACGCATTTTTTGCACAGGTACGAAGGGTTAAAGATAATAAACTTTCATTTTTCTTTTTTGATTACTAAAGACTAGATGCGACTCAATATCATCAATTTACTTTACATAATTCTCGTCATAAAAAGTGCTTCCGGTGCTGTATCTTATAATACAACGTACAATTTTGATGCTAGTGCAACTGTTTTGAATCCACTAAAAGGATTTGTTCCTTACTATTGGGAAGGTATGAACTCATAACAAGATATTTACAGGACTTGAAATACTCTCTTATTATTATTTAATAGACTTGCACCCAACTGTTTATTTTCCTCATTCAATGGAAAATCAATACTTTCCAATGAAAAGTTTAATGATTGGTCCAAATTCATTCAATTTCTCTGCAATCGATACTGTTTTAATGAATATTGCCAAAAGAAATCATCATGCTATTGTTCGAGTCTATCTAGATTGGCCTGGAGAAGATTTACGTTCATCCGTACCCGATTTTCTTTGGGATGGACTCACGTAAGAACAATACGTATATTCAATCAGCAACTAAATTCGACTTTTCTAGTAAATATTCTGGAGCTGCAGGTCAAGGACTCTTTCCTGATTACAATAATCAAACACTGATTGATGCTATGGTCACTCTCATCAAAGCTTTAGGTCCCAGATATGATGGAGATATTAGAATTGGATTTTGGCAAGTAGGCTTTCTTGGCCATTGGGGTGAATGGCATACTTGGCCAAATGATACTTATTTTGCATCAAAAGATCATCAAGATCAAATTATCTCTGCCTTTAATTCTTCTTTTGTAAAAACAAAAACTTTATTACGATTTTATGATGTTACTGGAAATAATAATGCAACAAGTTTAAATGTAGGATTTCACGATGATGGTTTCGATGTAGATACTTATTACAATCATGATATGTTCTATAATATGAGTGTTGCAGTAGAAGCTGAAGATCAATTGAAAAGTCATATAAGGTTCTATAACATGAGCGTTGCAGTAGGAGCTGAAAATCAATGGAAAAGTCAAGTAAGTATTACTTTACACATACGTATAATGACTCATTCTTCATAGCCCGTAGGAGGCGAAATTTTGCCTCAAGTGTGGCCATGCTTGTTTGCCAGTGATCCAGTAGCAGCTTGCAAGGTCATAACTTCCATGGTACCCCTAAACTGGACCGAATGTGTTCAATTAACTCATTCATCTTGGCAATGGTATTCATACGCTTTCAATCATCCTGGTTTGAATGGTTCGGATTATGACAGAGCTATCAACGCGTCTATTATACAAGGATACTCCTTCTTTGTATCTCAAATTACTGTAGCAGAAATTACTTGTTCAGGAGCGTAAGTATATATCATACTATACTTGACAAGAATGTCTTTTTTTTCTCTAGCTCACATGTTGTAAGAATCAATGTAACAATGTCTAACTTTGGAGTTGCACCTTTCTACTATCCACTGACTCTGAATGCGAAAGCTGCCGATGTTACCACTGGATCTACTGTTTCTTCAAAGTCAATAGCCGTTCCGATTGAGAATCAAATCGACAAACGTTCCTTTATCTACAATTTTGACATGATGGTTGAAACCAACACAACAATACAGTTCTCCACTTGGCTCAACAGTTCAAATCTTGTTGGAAATCAAACAATCGTATTTGCTATTTCAGGTGCTAGTGCTTCTGGAATCATTAAACTTCCATCACTCTTCATTGAACCTTGTACATCTGAAATGTAATTTTTTTTATTTTCGATTAAAATACTTATGATGTCCTTTTCGTAAAATATTTATTTAAATGATCAATGAAAAAGAAAATGAAAGTTCAATTACCAATGATAAAATTGAGTATAAGCTGTCTTCTGATCGATATCACAGCCTGATGTCCATTTTGAAGGTTTGGTTATGTTTACAAATCCTAATTTTGCGGCAGGACTATCGGCTCGAACTGTGAAGAAGTCGCATTGATTGACATCACCCGTAAATAACGGATCTGCTATAACACTGTTATTGTCTTGTCCAATCTTTTGCCAATCTGCGAATGACAACTGTTGATGTCCGAAGAAGAATGTCGTTCCATATGGGTTGTAATATACATTATTACTAAACGGTGCAATAACATTTCCATCAGCCGAGAATGCAGAATGATTAGCACCCTGAAACGTATCATAAACAATGTTACGTGTATAAGTCCATGATATATGATTTTCAGCTTCTCCAACATGAACATCACCGTCAGGTTGCCAATCACCTGGTTGTGGTGGTGGATTCAATGATGCACGTGCAAAAACATTATTAATGACAGTATTATTGGCACCATAATGTTGAAAGATCGAACTCCAACCAGTATTGTATACAACATTATTGGAGATTATCATATTCGATGAACCTTCATCTAAATAAATACCCCACATAAGTGCTGCATAACTGTAGACATTCTTTACTACGTTGCCATGGATGACTGTTCCTGGTTGAACACCAATCGTATAGATACCACCTTGATCACAGAGAACATGTAAACCAGTATCATGAACATAATTTCCTTGAATTAAGATATTTGTTGTCATTGGTGGTTTGTAACCTAAATCACCTCCAATTGTCATACCATTGTATCTGAAATGATGGATTTCATTATCAGCAATAAGAGCATGATTGACACGATAAACGATTATGCCAACACCACATGGAAAAACATTACCACCATAACTAATTTCATTTGATAGAATCTTTGTCTGATTAGAAATGAGTGGTATTGTACTCGTTCTATCACCAATCCACATACCACCAGCTCCTGTATCAGTAATCAGTGAATTCTCAAAAATGATATTGGATGTTTCTTCCCGAATTCTCAAACCGTACGAACCGGTATGACTGATTTCCACATCGGACATAATGATAGCTGTGGCATTGTTAACAAATAATGCTGTAGAACTAAGAAATTCAGCAGATGCAGCGTCCGCTCTTTCAGTACGACCAATGTTCCATGCACCATGTTTTATAGCTACATTATTAATAATAACATCTTCGATTGGTTTTGTTGCATCATCACTAGCAATCGATAGAACAATTTCATTAACAGATGTAATAATTTGAACTTTTGTCGGATCGTATGAACCATTGGTCATCAAATAAACAGTTTTTGTTTCGTTGACAAAACAAAATGAGTTCGGAACCAATGCTTCGCAAACATTTTCAATATGAAATCGTCGTTGACCTTGTACAACATAAGTACCAATTGGTGCATCCGATGGATTCGTAAATAAAATGGTATTATTTGCTGCAATCAACTGATCAATATAGTGATGGGATTCTGTCCAACTATGATAGATAACAACCATTGCATCAGTAAGTGATTTATAATTAAATTGTCCTGGTTGATATTGAAAGCCGTATCGTGAGCGAGAGGAATCATTAAGCGGTGCAGCATAGTGAAGATAATCGGAGAAGTTAGTTGGAACACGGGTTCGAACAATGCGCTGGTCGTTAATAAACAGTTGATTAACAAACGTTAGATTTGACACAACCGCACTATAAGTATTGCCACTTACTTGTGTCCAACCTATTATTGGCACTCCTCCACTAATCACTGCAGCGGACAATCTTGGATGAACTTCATCTTGAGTATATATTTGTTCGTAAAATGTAGCGTCGAACGAGTTCATAGTAGTCAATTTCGTATGGCTATGTTCTTGTTTAAAGTGAATCGTCGTGTCAACGAAGTAATACGTAGGATACAGATGAATGATCGTTCGATGAACCTGATAATTACGTGCAATATGATCAAGAGCTTGTTGCAAAGATAAATATGGATGTTTAAATGAACCATCAGTTTCATTGTCCATTAAAGATGAAAATGGGACTACATATAATTGAGTCGATCTGTGTCGCTTAATGCATAGTACACTCGTACGATCATTGATGATTAAAATAAATAACAATAGTAGAGGTCTCATGGAATACATAGGAAGCAATTCTTTGGCGTTGTTTGAATGCTTTCTACTACAAAAATTCTGAATATGTTTCGCGCATCGTTATCACTCACTGAATAAAATGCATGTAAACGTGTGTTTCTTATCACATAGAGAACGAAAATAAGTAAATAGATATTATAATGTTCTCTAGATTCGACTATATGAGTAGACTTTAAAGGTTTATGCATTTGAGTATTAGTTTTTATTTTAAACGTTCATATTAACAATTAAAAACTATATTCCAAATAACTCTATTTCGCCATATTGAATAGCATCGTTAATAACGTTTCGTTTTGATGAAATAAGTATACGATAACTCTTATACCAAGCAGTATTACTAGTTAAATTTTGCATTATACCATAACTAGATCGACCAGGATCAATATCAAGACCCGTTGAACCATTATAAATTAGCGTCCAACTTGAACTAAGAATAAATGCTGAGTAGGGTTGATTACTTCCTTCGATAGTTACAGTAAGAGGATCACGTCCTGAAAGGCTATTGGCAGTACAAAATCGAAAAGCTAATAATAATGATGAACCACGACGTAGTGGAATATAAATGCCTGTATTTATACCACATGTTGGAGAATAAACGGATACTCCACAGCTTCCAAAATGCGTGTATTTCGTATTTATATTTTGATCAAATGCATTTTCTGGCATTTGAGGTGGGAAATAACAACCAACACACAAACCAGGTGTTGATATCGTTTGATTGCCACCAGCAATTGTATTCCATAAACCAATAGTAATTTCATTTGTATCAGTTAGTAACTGTAAACCTTGAACTGTTGTTGTTGTTGTTATCATTGTTACTGATATATGATTTGAATTTGAAGATAAAATAAGACCAAGTGCTAAACTTAAACTCAAAATTGTTCCCAATAGAAGAAAAAGACATCCCAATGTTAAACATATTTTCAAACATAAAGGATTACAACAGTGAGAACTAAAATTTCAAGTTAAATAATGAGAAATAAAATCATATTTATTTACTTTCTTTTTTTATTTCTTTTCGAATGATATGATTGTTCATTTGCTATATCGAATTGATCAGATTTTGATTTTGTATCTATTATCTATTAAATAAATCAACCTTTTTTTATATTAATAAATAAAACAGAAAAACATTAATACTGTTTGATTGCTTTCAGCTTTTGAATTGTTACGTGAAAATGAATGGAACGGCTGAGTATTAGCGTAAATAATATTTCCATGTTTGAGCCTTTTCTTTGCACGATACAATTGATTATGTTTATTTTTGTTTTGAAGTTTTGTATTCAACAGCGATGGCACTGCTGACATTTTGTCAATACTATGAAGTGAATTTCAGAAGAAAACGAATTTTGAAATAAAAAAGAAACCATATATGGGATCAAATAATTAATTTTTGTTCTCATGATCGATATGTAGAGTAATACAGCCCAGAAACTTGAATTTCACTTGTACGGTATTAGACACATACAAGCAAACAAAAAAGAAATCTATATTATTCTCTTTCTCGTAGAAAAAAGTCACTCTCAATATATTTGATACATGCGTGTTGTTACCCATAAAAGATCAGAAAATAGTCGCATGCTAGGTAATATCCTCAGCCTCCAGAGTTTTTTCGTTAAAATGAATGCATTTTCGTTCTACTATTCTAATTTCACTTTTATTTTGTTTATTATTCGTCTCGACAACATCAATGAAGTTCTGTACGATTTCACCTTTCGGCAATTTGTTTCTTTTTGTTCTGTTATTACTGTTGCTAGGATGTTTCTTCCAACAAACTACATAAAAAGATGCATTTTCACAATCGCATAATCCAACGCATTACATTACAAACAAATGCCACTCACTCAACGTATTATTCAAAATTTTCATCTTGTCTGGTTAGATGGTAACATTAATGAAAACGATGACGATTGCCGCAATTCCATAAAGAAATTGAAACAGATTGTAAACACTGTGAATACATTCATTGATATCGACGAATGTGTTGATTTTATCGACAGAATTCCAGAAGAGACAGCCTTCATGATAATTTCTGGCGCGTTCGGAGAAACAACTATGCCTGTCATTCATAACAAAAAACAGGTCAGTGGTATTTACATTGTCTGTGAGAATAAGGCGCATCATGAACAATGGTCCAAAGTTAAAGGTGTTTTCACAAATATTCAATCCATCTGTGAAGCACTTAAACTAGCTGCACAAGACTGCGATCAAAATTCAGTCTCAATTAGCTTTGCCCCAACCAAAGACTCGACTATCAATATTACCAATAAGAACATTCTCCATTGTGCCTTCATGTACACCCAGATACTGAAGGACATTTTACTTACTATTAATTTCGATGATAGTCATATCAACGAATTCGCCGATAATTCTTCTGAACTAGTAAATGTAAACGAAATTGCAAAAGAGTATCGTGATCATCAACCAATTTGGTGGTACACACGTGAAACATTTCTTTTTTCGGTGCTCAATAGAGCTCTTCGTCTCATGGATGCTGACATCATTATTAAAATGGCATTTTTTATTTCCGATTTACATAAAAACATCACCGATCTTCATTCGAAACAATTTCATGATCAAACATCTTCTCAATCGTTCATCGTCTATCGAGGACAAAGTTTATCTCAGACAGACTTCAATCAATTGAAACAGAATCAAGGTGGTTTATTAGCTTTTAACAATTTCCTATCTACCAGCAAAAATCGAAAGACTGCATTAGACTTTATTCATCGTAATCTAGGTAAAAACGAATTCGTTTCTATACTATTTGTCATGCACATCGATCCATCGATTTACAGTACGCCATTCGCTCATGTCCCTAAAATTAATGCGATTGACGAAGAAGAGGAAATTCTTTTCTCCATACATTCTGTCTTTCGCATCGGCAAGATAAAACAATTCTCGGATAATACTCAAATTTGGGAAGCAGAACTGACCTTGACTGATAATAATGATCCTCAATTACGTCAATTGTCTGAAACTATTCAGAAAGAAACATCAGGTAGTACAGAATGGAATCGTCTTGGTCTATTATTGATAAAATTAGCCAAGTTTGACAAAGCCGAAGCACTATATACAATTCTACTGAAACAAACAATTGATCAAAAGGAAAAAGCAAACATATTCCATCAATTCGGTTGTATTAACAAAGATCGTGGCGAATACTCAAAAGCACTTGAATATTATGAAAAATCACTTGAAATCATGAAAAAAACTCTTCGTGCTAATCATCCCTCGTTGGCTACTTCATACAATAACATCGGAATGGTGTATAAAAGCATGGGCGAGTATTCGAAAACACTTGAATATTATGAAAAATCACTGAAAATCATGAAAAAAACTCTTTCTGCAAATCATCCTTTGTTGGCTGCTTCATACTACAACATCGGATGTGTGTATAAGAACATGGGCGAGTATTCGAAAGCACTTGAATATCATGGAAAAGATCTTGAAATTATGAAAAAAACTTTTCCAGAAAATCATCCTTCGTTGGCTATTTCATACAACAACATCGGATGTGTGTATAAGAGCATGGGCAAGTACTCGAAAGCACTTGAATCGTATGAAAAATCACTCGAATTGAGGAAAAATACTCTTCCTGAAAATCATCCAGATCTGGCTACTTCATACAACAACATCGGGATGGTATATAACAGCATGGGCGAGTATTCGAAAGCACTTGAATATTATGAAAAGTCACTTGAAATCGAGAAAAAAACTCTTCCTACAAATCATCCTTTGCTGGCTACTTCGTACAACAACATTGGAAGTGTGTATAACAGCATGAGTGAGTACTCGAAAGCACTTGAATATTATAAAAAATCACTTGAAATCATGGAAAAAACTCTTCGTGGTGATCATCCTTTGTTGGCTGCTTCATACAACAATATCGGAAATGTGTGCAACAGCATGGGCGAATACTTGAAAGCACTTGAATATTATGAAAAATCACTGGAAATCAGAAAGAAAACTCTTCCTACAAATCATCCTTTGCTGGCTACTTCGTACAACAACATCGGATGGGTTTATAGAAACAAGACCGATTACGAGAAGGCACTTGGTTATTTTGAGCGTGCTGTGAATATTATGCAACGTTCATTGCCCTCAAATCATCCAAATATTCAAAGTGTGAAACAGTGCATTGATTTCGTAAAAAAGAAGTTGTAACTAAATTGATAGAGAATGTGAAAGTCTTGTGCTGAACTTTTTATTATATTATCATAGACAACATATGATAATCTTGACAGGATTAAGAAAACTACTATTTTGAAAAAGGACGTCTATGAGTAAGAGTTACTTGATGTAAATATGAGACCCTTTGAAACAACAGAACATTTTTTCGTTACCTTAGTCTTATTTCGTCACTGACGACAAATTAATCTATTGATAAATTCCACTCTTAGAAGTAGAAGGACTATAAAAAGGGCGAACATAGTAAGAAAAATTAAAATAAAAAACTGAATATTAGACGGTTAATACTACATGGCTCGTGAAAGTTCAATATTTCATTTAACTTTGTTATTTATTTTTATCATCGGAGTGGGTTCCGCTGTTATGGCCAAAGATTCAAGTGCATCAACGAATAAAGGTTTAATTGGCACGCGTGGGCCGTGTATCATAAAACCTGATAATTGCACTCACGGTATTTGTCTAGGAGGTGTTTGCGGTGCTTGCCCATATGACCCTCTCAATTGTTGTCTTTCTACTCTTGGTACTTGTATCAGTGGAAACGGTGTTCCTCACGGTTTATGTGCTCCTGCTTGTAGTTGTTATGGCTGCTAAGCTCGAAAGACTTTCCTCGCTGAAAAATCGCAAATAATTTTGATAATATTTTTCTGGAAAACCTGCAACAAACACACATCGAATAAAAACTTTAGCATTCCTCACAAACTTAATTTCACTTTTTTTTCTGTTTTCCTAATTTTCATCAATATTATTACTAACAAGTAACGTTCATCGAGAGTCGGTTCACATGACTCTCGAGTGAATAGTTTTCATCGATCCCGAAGGTGTGTCCACAATAGAGAGGTTTTACTGTATGATCATGAGTAACATCTGTTAATCTTGATGGGATTAACAAAGCTAATATTTTGAGAAAGGAAGTCTATGAGTAACAGTTACTTGACGTAAATGTGAAACCCTTTGAAACAACAAAACATTTTTTCGTTATCTTAGTCTTATTCCTTTATTGACGACAAATTAATCTATTGATAAATTCCACGCTTAGACGGACTATATAAAAGGGCCAACATAGTAAAAAAAATTAAAATTAAAAACTGAATATTAGACAGCTAATACTACATGGCTCGTGAAAGTTCAATATTCCATTTAACTTTATTATTTATTTTTATCATCGCAGTGGGTTCTGCTGTTATGGTCAAAGATTCAACGGTACCAACGAATAATAGTTTAACTGGTATAGGAAAGACATGCGCCGCAATACCTAATGATTGTTTTGCTGGTAGATGCAATGGTGGTGTTTGTGGTCCCTGCCCACACAATCCTCTTAGATGTTGCCTTCTTGCTGCTGGTAACTGTACCAGTTCTAAGGGTGTTCCGTATGGTTTATGTGCTCCTACTTGTAACTGTGATGAGTGCAAAACGTAGTAAATTGCATTCATTTAAATTTTCACTATTGCTAACAGACATTAACTTTGCTTTTTCCTTTGTTCGAATTTCGATCAACATTAATACTATAATAAAAGAAACACATGAGAAAAAAAACGAGCATTGAAAAGTTCTTGTTATCGTATGCCTGAGGAAACGAATTGTGATCTTCCAATTCATTGATCAGCGTATCTAATAAATAGTCGATGGTGATAAACAATTCAAAATATTTTTTATATACTCTTGAAATCGATTTAATAATCGTTCGAATGTACCTTTCTTTGCTTGGTAGATATACAATGAAAATTGTAAGCGTTCATTTCGAAATTGTATAATATCACCATGTTTCAATGTCTCAAGTCGAGAAAATGCATGTTTTCCTGTTCCATTCGATTAGCATCAATTGATCTTCGCCAATATTTTTTAATGAAAAACGGTCATTTAATTTATAATGTTCATCAATTATATCTTTGTATCTAGATAGAGATTTAATAACATTTACTAGCCGGTAATTCCCATTGAGGATATTGATATAATTTTGCCAATGAACTATACATTATATTAGATGTTGATTATTATTGAGTTACTTGTAAGGAGTGTAATTACACCACATAAAAGAAATAACTCTCATATTCTTGAGTGGCATGTTTTTCTTTGGAATAAAATTAGGCCATAATTAAATTTAGCATGAATCCGTAAAATATATTCTGTCTGAGTAAATAATAACGTAGCTGAATTTTCATATAAAACAGTCATTTCTTCATAATTCAGAAAAAGAAAGCAATGCCTACATTGAGAACTAAACAGAGACATCATCGCCGATCTTCTTCGAAAAGGAAGCAATCAAGATCAAGCTCAAGATCAACTATTCATATCAGTATACGATCATCTAAAACAGATAATGTAAAAAGTCACTTATACTCATGAATAGAAATTACGTACATAATTCTCTTTAAATAGGACACGAAATCGATACGAACTACTTCAAAAAATTCGTCAACAGTTTTTTTCAATAATAAAGTAATTGAAAATAACTCATATAAGATATCAACGCATATATACTTAGAATATCGATACATTTGCAAATTCGATGGACTATCGAACTGACAAACGTAAAGAAAAGAAAAAGTAATTATATAATTCTATTTAGTTGACTCTTTGAAAGGCTTTTGTTCTATAAGGAAATATTCAAAATTATTTTATTTGATCGTTATTCTTGGTATTCTGTTGATCATCTCTGCAATAATAATGTCGATTATAATCCTTCCAAAAAATAGAAAAAAACCAACAATGATATGTAAGTGTTCGGTGAATAATGTAACAATACAACCTCCAGGTGGTTTTGGCGGTGCATCTATTCTCTATACATTTGATAATACATCCGATGATTACTTCGGTAATTATAATGCAAATCCACTTAATAATCCAGGATTTGTTTCACCCGGGTATAATGGACGAGGTTCAGCTGTTGAACTGTTTAGGAATAGCTCTCAATATTTTTCAGTTCCCAAGCATATGGATTTCTATAACAAAAGTTTAACTATGGAAGCATGGATTTATCCAACCAGTATTCTTATAGGGACTGATGCGGTCATATATGCTCAAACAAATAGTTTAATACCTGGTCAAGTTATGTATACAGCTCTGAGATCTGGGAGATTTCTTGGTTCATTCTATTTTATTGATACTTACGCATTAACGGTATTTCAACCAAATCAATGGCAACACCTAGCTTTTACCTATAATTTTTCAACAAGAACACAGACCGTATACTTCAATGGAGTTTTAGGTAAAGAAAACATAAACATAGAAAATTCTAGTTTTCGGCTAACGTTATTTTTTTTGCTAGATGCCATAAATACAAATGCAAATCCTTGTCAAGTTACACATGGAACACAACATATCGGTTGTATTTCGGGTACTATTTATTGTTTTGATGGTTATATGGATCAATTAGCGTTTTTATTCAACCGATCGAAAACAGCCGATGAAATTCTCGGTGATGCTACACTAGTTGCATATTACACCATGGATTGTACGAATATAGACAGTGGTCCTAATCATATGAACAGTACTGCTGTTGATTTAAGTCAAGGTGATGGTGGACGAGTCAAAGAATCATTCTTATTCAATCTACATTCAAGTTATTTTCAAGTAACACAACTTCTTCTGTTAGGAGAATGGTATCGACCATTTTCATTTGCAATGTAGTTACGACCAGTGATATCAGTTACTGTTGGTGGAACAATTTTGCATTTATCTCGCGATATGGATGGAACGAACTCATGTGCTCAACTCATTGGATTGAATTCATTTGGACAAATCGTTGTCCATGGTTTGAATACGAGTGGTCTAGTAGAATTAGTTGGTCCTGTTCTTAAAACTGGCGAATGGATTCATATTGTTGAAACATACAGTCAAACTAATGGGTTGCGTTTATATGTGAATGGAACACTTTATGGTCAAAGTAGTCCATTTAGTTATGCGGCAAGTGGACTGCCAATGACAGTTACTCTTGGACAAGCTCTTAGTGGTGGAAATTGTCTTCATGGTACAATTCGTACTGGATATTATCGTGGACAAATAGATGAATTCTATATTTACAGTCGAGAACTTTCACAAGCACATGTTACAGCATTATCCAATCCTTAACTAAACTAACCTATATTTACTCTTTTTCTTCATTTAATGGATTTAATTATCTTCGATTATTGTCTTTAATTAATTTTCGTGAAGATGGTGAATCACAATGGGGAACATTACTATGCATTTGAGTACTATATTTTGTACTCGTGTCATACAAAGCAGTACGAAGATTAATTGTTCAAGAGGAAGTTTTTGTTTCAAATGTTCATATTAACAATTAAAAACTACATTCCAAATAACTCTATTTCACCGTATTGAATAGCATTGTGAATAAGGTTTCGTTTTGATGAAATAAGTATACGATAGCTCTTGTACCAAGCAGTGTTACTAGTTAAATTTTGCATTATACCATAATTAAATCGACCAGGATCAATATCAAGAACCCGTTGAGCCATTATAAATTAGCGTCCAACTTGAACTAAGGATGAAAGCTGAGTTGAATTCATTGCTCCCTTCGATAGTTACAGTAAGAGGATCACGTGCTGGAAGGTCGTTACTAGCAGGCTTGCCAAATCTACTGATTTCTCCTGATTTTCGAAATTTCGAGGAATTTTAATTTTCTGGCTATATTTTCAAGCAGTGAAGGAGATTTTAGATGATACTAAACTGAGCATATAGTGGCAGAAGATTGTAAAGTTTGAAACAATTTTCTTCTTTATCTTCTAAGTATAGAAGACAATAACTCAAATGAGTTATATGAATAAAAAGAACAGAATGATCATGAGCAATATTGAACAATGTTGAATTTCTAATACAAGAGTATTTTCGCTCAGTAGAACAAAACGAACATTGACTGGGGACTGTTTGATTGAAATGAATCCTTTCAATTTCGTGATTATATAAAGAGTTAAAGTCTGAAAATCCACAAAAGTGAAATTATTTAAGAAAACATCTAATTTTTACTCTCCATAAAAATGGTTTAGTCAGTTTAACATTATTACGTATTTATCATAGCTACTTCCTCTCATGATTTTCTCTAACGGAAATGTTTTCAGTAGTGTTCAGTTCGATAAAATTAATGTTGTACAAACACAAAGTATTTCTTTTAAATAAACTTAATTGTTCTTCAGAAAAGATTGCATATGTACCTACCTATCTATGTATACTCATGAGTAGATTTCTGTTTGTTTTTTTCTGAAGAGAATATAGTGATCTTTAATTGGAATCAAAAATAGATTTGCTAAATATGGTTGTTTTCGAGCGGTTCACAAAACTAGCAAGACTACAAGTTTGTGTATTGAAAGAACTTAATTTGATCGAAATTCACAAAATGATTTGATCTTATGAGTGTGTCTTTGACAAAAAATATTTCGATTAATTTTTAGAAAAAAGATGATATGCATATCCGTGTTTTCGAGACGTAGAATTGGAATAAAATGATTGATTTCATTCGAAAGACGCTCATTTACTTCGTAAATCCCAAAAAGAAAACTTCCTGATTTTTCTACTGATTTTTGAAAAAAATTCTCCTGATAAATTCCTGATTTTTTGTAAAGAACTACTGATTTTTAAATTTTGGATTTGGCAACCCTGCAAAGGAATTCTTTTCCTTTTCTTTTCGCTGGGCTAATAATTTTTGTACGTGCTATTTTAACAGATTTATATTGTTTTGTGAATAAAACAAGGACGAAAGCAACTCGAAAGCTGAAACTTATAGCATGTACACTAGTAACCTTAGGCTACATAATTATAGTCACACTTCAAGTGTGACACTTGATTTATGTCTCCTATCGTTCTTGTGTAGTAGCAAAAATAAAAGTGTCGTGTAAAGGTGGGCCAATAACATTTGGAGTCACTGTATATTATATTATGAATAAAACGAGAACGAAAGAGCTGAAACTTATAGCATGTATACTAGTAACACTTGATTGATTTCTCCTGTCGTTCTTGTGTAGTAGCAAAAAATAAAAGTGTCGTGTAAAGGTGGACCAATAATATTTGTAGTCACTGTACGTATAGTCGATCGTCTTTAATTGAAACTTTTATATACGTGCACACTTAGACATTCAGTCGAGGGTAAAATGAATCGACTCTCGATGAACGTTACTTGTTTTTATCTGTCTAGAATTTGTTGTGCTAGAGTAAAATGATTTCTCTTTGTGTACATTTTAGATGAATCCAATTCGACTATCTCGAAATGTCTCTCATTGCGCATGTCTATCAATGCGAACGAGTCGAATTCTATTTATTATTTTAGCATTAATTCTTGCTGTAGCTATGCTTCTATATGGAAAAAGAATCTATTCATTTAATATTGATTCAATTGCGAAAGTATCAATGAAAGACCGAGAAAATTTATCTATGACAAATTGGACAATGGCACGAGCACTTGAATTTATTAAACGTTTTGGTGAAAAAATTCGTACGCGTGATCCAGTAAATGGAACATCTAACAATTTTTGTTCGATTCAACTAGTTGGTATATCAAAAACAAAAGAGCTATGGCCAGCTCATGCTCTATGTGATTATCGTGATATTATTCGAACAAAAAAGTCCTGTCTTTTTTATTCATTTGGAATTGCTAATAAATATGATTTTGACTTGGAATTAGCTAATAAATGGAAATGTCAAGGTGTTGCATTTGATCCTAACATTGCACATAAATCGAAATTGCATCCAAAAATTACTTTTCATATGATCGGAGCGAGAACATTATCAGATGACATCGATCGACAATGGCCATTAGTATCGACAGTACCACAACTTCAGAGTTGTTTTGGTCATACTTCGATTGATATTTTAAAAATGGATTGTGAAGGATGTGAATATGCGTTAGCACGTGATATAGAACAATACAATATAAACTTTTTTGAAAATATCTCTCAATTTACTGTGGAATTTCATGTTTCAAAACGTTGGATTCAAACACCACAACATTTAATCAATTTTGGTAAACTACTTTATTTTCTTGAGAAAGCAAATTTACATTTGATACATACAATTATGTCAGGATGCAGCAGTGACCATGAAGCCTTGGGTTGTCCACAAGAACTACTTGACGTTAATTATCCATGTGAAATTGGTAAAATGTGTCAAAATTTTTTATTCGCCAAAGATATGTCGAAGTCGATATAAAAGACCATAGAAATTTGAGGGTGTTGTCAAGAAATTTTTTTTGTTTGTTTGTTCTGTTTCTTTCTCTTCGTAAAAGTAACTAGGCTACATTTCTTCTTGTGTGAAGTAACAAACATTTGAAGTCATAAAAAAAAAGAATCTGATAGCAAAATGAACGAGGCAACATCAACAACTAATATTCGTTCATCACGACAACATCTAGTTCGAAATTATCTTCTTCTCTGGATAGACAGCAGCGTTGATGAGGAAAGTAAAGACTATCAAGAAGCATTTGTTCGATTGAAGAATGTGGTTAACAACGTCAATCGTTGTACTCAGCCAGATCAATGCATAAAATATTTGCTCGATAAAGTTGATAATCAATGTGTCTTCGTGATAACATCAGGTTATTTGGGTCAATATTTAATTCCCAAAATTCATGACATATCACAATTAGAATCCATTTATATCTGTTGTGGTAACAAATCTAAACATCAGCAATGGGCAAAAGATTGGACAAAAATCAAAGGTGTCTATACAAATATGAATGAGATTTGTCAAGTTTTGCAATTAGCTATTAGACAATGTGATCAAGAACACATAGCCATCAGTTTTGTCAAAGAAAATGAAATAAATTCAACTCATAATTTAAATGAACTCGAACCAACATTTATGTATACTCAAATATTCAAGGAGATTCTTCTTGATATCGACTATAATGATAAAAATAGAATCCAAAACTTAGCAACTTGTTGCCGAGAAATTTTCTATGACAATTCAATGGAATTACAAGTTATTAATGAATTCGAACATGATTATGTTCCCGAAAAGGCAATATGGTGGTATACACGTGAATGTTTTACCTATAAAATGCTCAATCAAGCATTACGAACTTTGAATGCCGACATAATAATAAATATGGGTTTCTTTCTACGTGATGTACATCGACAAATTCAAGAGATGTATGAAGAACAAGTTGGTAGTTTATATAATGATAAATCATTTGTCGTTTATCGAGGACAAGGTTTTTTGAAATCAAATTTTGACAAATTACAGGAAACTAAAGGTGGCTTAATTTCCTTTAATAATTTCCTTTCCACTAGTACAAATGAACAGGTCTCGCTTAGTTTTGCTCGAGATGCTTCAACAAAACCCAATATGATAGGTATTCTGTTCATAATGACCATTGATCCTCGTTCAACATCAACACCATTTGCTTCCATTCGAGACGAGAGTTATTTTAAAGGAGAAGATGAAATTCTTTTCTCAATGCATACTGTCTTTCGAATCGGTACAATCCAACAAATCGATAGTAAAACTCAACTTTATCAAGTTGACCTGCAATTAACCTTGGATGATGATCAAGAACTACGATCACTCACTGAGAGACTATGGCAAGATATGAACGGTACTGGTTGGGAAATCTTGGGTGATTTATTACTTAAAATTGGTCAATTCACTAAAGCTGATGAGTTTTATAATGTATTACTCGAACAAGCATCTAATGTCAATGAGAAATCATTGTATAATAATCAACTTGGATTAGTGCATTTGGATCAAGGTGATTATGAGAAAGCACTTTTTTATTTCAAACAAGGATTGAAAATTCGACAAGAAACTCTTCCTTTAAATCATCCTCATTTAGCTATTTCATATAATAATATCGGTTTAGTCTATGATAAAATGGGAGAATACAAGAAAGCACTTGGATATTATAGAAAGGATCTTGAAATTTCTCGGAAATGTTTTCCTTCAAATCATCCTTCGTTAGCTACTTTATACAATAACATTGGTTTAGTGAACAGCAATATGGAAGAGTACGAGATGGCACTTTCTTGTTATGAGCAAGCTCTTGAAATTCGAGAAGAAATTCTTCCTTCGAATCATCCTGATTTAGCTAATGTATACAACAATATCGGATTGGTATATGATCAACTGAAAAAGTACGAGAAAGCACTTTTATTTCATGAAAAAGCGCTTAAAATTCGAGAAAAAGCTCTTCCTCCAAACCATCCTGATATAGGCGTTTCGTACAATAATATTGGTTTAATTTATAGAAAAATGGAAGAATACGAAAAAGCACTTTTATTTTACAAAAAAGATCTTGAAATATCACAAAAAAGTCTTCCTTCAAATCATCCTCACTTGGCTACATCCTACAATAACATCGGTTGGGCTTATAGACTTATGGAAGATTATTCGAATGCACTTGAATATTTTCAACGTTCTTTGGATATACGACAGCATTCATTACCTTCAACTCATCCAAGCATTATAAAACTGAAAGAAAGTATTGAATTCATAAAACAAATAAAGCCATACAGTTTTATTCAAACTAACAATTAAAAACTACATTCCAAATAACTCTATTTCACCGTATTGAACAGCATACTGAGTAAGGTTTCGTTTTGATGAAATAAGTATACGATAGCTCTTATACCAAGCAGTATTACTAGTTAAATTTTGCATTATACCATAACTAGATCGACCAGGATCAATATCAAGACCCGTTGAGCCATTATAAATCAGCGTCCAACTTGAACTAAGGATGAAAGCTGAGTTGAAATCATTGCTCCCTTCGATAGTTACAGTAAGAGGATCACGTGCTGGAAGGTCGTTACCAGTAGCAAATCGAAAAGCTAATAATGATGATGAACCACGACGTAGTGGAATATAAATGCCTGTATTTATACCACATGTTGGGGAATAAACGGATATTCCACAACTTCCAAAATGCGTGTATTTCGTATTTATATTTTGATCAAATGCATATTCCGGTACTTGAGTTGCGTAATAACAACCAACACACCCACCAGGTGTTGATATCGTTTGATTGCCACCAGCAACTGTATCCCATAAACCAATAGTAATTTCATTTGTATCAGTTAGTAACTGTAAACCTTGAACTGTTGTTGTTGTTGTTATCATTGTTACTGATATATGATTTGAATTTGAAGATAAAATAAGACCAAGTGCTAAACTTAAACTCAAAATTGTTCCCAAAAGAAGAAAAAGACATCCCAATGTTAAACATATTTTCAAACATCGAGAATTACAATAGTGAGAACTAAATTTATAAGTTAAATAATGAGAAATAAAATCATATTTATTTACTTTCTTTTTTTATTTCTTTTCGAATGATATGCTTGTTCATTTGTTATACCAAAATGATCAGATTTTGTATCTATTATCTAATAAATAAATCAACTTCTTTTATATTAATAAATAAAACAGAAAAACATTAATACTGTTTGATTGCTTTCAGCTTTTGAATTGCTACGTGAAAATGAATGGAACGGCTGAGTATTAGCGTAAATAATATTTCCATGTTTGAGCCTTTTCTTTGCACGATACAATTGATTATGTTTATTTTTGTTTTGAAGTTTTGTATTCAACAGCGATGGCACTGCTGACATTTTGTCAATACTATGAAGTGAATTTCAGAAGAAAACGAATTTTGAAATAAAAAAGAAACCATATATGGGATCAAATAATTAATTTTTGTTCTCATGATCGATATGTAGAGTAATACAGCCTGGAAACTTAAATTTCACTTGTAAGGTATTAGACACATAGAAGCAAACAAAAAAGAAATCTATATTATTCTCTTTCTCATACAGAAAAGTCAAACAAAAAAACATTAAACAGAAACATGCTGTAGAAAATTTTCTTTTATTATGAATATTAAAAATGACGACCCCTTCTTGACTTAGAGACGCGGCACTTCTGCCGGCAGACATCTTCTTCTCACCATTTGCATACATATATCAATCATTCAAAATGTGTGATATCATATTTAATTAGTATTGGTTGTTTGTAGATAAATGTTAGGTAGAAGACGTCTGCCGGCAGAAGTGCCGCGTCTCCAAAATTTTGGATCTGTGGCAAGATTCTCATTTAGTTATCAATGATTTCAATCCATGACAATGATTAAGCAAAATAGAAACAATGACTTGATCAACATGAGGAACATGTAAATATTCAATCGATTGATTCGAAGGTAGATGAGTAATAGTTTCGTAATCGAAGTTACTACGTGTAGAGTACCATAGATTAAGAGTGCAATATCTTAGAGATGGTAGTCGAAGGATAGTTTGGAATAATTGAGCAAGTGGAACACTGACTATTCGATCTACATAACGTGGTTCACATTGAAGTTTGAAGACTTGTACGGAATGCAGTGATGTATGTTTTGCACGCATATAAATATTCAATGAACGTAAGTTGACAAGTCGAGATGCTTGATAACGAAGAAATTGTATCATACATGCACCTGGCACACGTTTATTTGAGTCCAATGCTTGAATCCATTCGAGTTGTAGATTTTTCGGCGCTTGTAAACTACGAACTGAGGGATATGTGTCCCAGTAATAGATTTTGACACGAAATACAGTGAATAAATGAGGTGAAGAAAGAAGAGAATCGAAACGAGAATTGAGCTGGGTAAAAGCTAATAACAATTGATCACGAGTGAGAAAACGGAAAATAGTAAACCACAGTTCTGTTGGTAAATCTTCAATACATACTACGTCCATTGCCATTTGTTTTTTTTCTTTTCTATATTTTTGTTTTATAGCCTTTTTCGATTCTTACGTCATATCATTGCGATAGTCGTGTAATTTCATCGTTGCATCAGACAAATTTATTGTACGTAATTCGTATTAAATTGATTATATTCGGATCAGGTTGTGTTTGAAATTGTAAATCATGTAATCTAGTTAATCGATGAGTTTCTGCATTTTCTGATGTACTTTCACAAGAAAATTGAGCATTGATGGAGTATATCCTCAAAATAACAGATAAAACAAAAATAAAAGAAAGAAAAATAGAATCATTTTTATCTTTTATTTTGTATTCTTTTATTACTGTTTGTTTCTCAATGTCAATGTACGACTGTAAGAAAAAGAAAAAAAACGCCCAAAAATAGATGTCCTTATCTATGTAATTATACACGATTACTGGACTTTGTGTTTTGCATGAATAGCTTCAATGAGCCTGTTATTCACGGTGGTCTATATAAACTCGGCTAGTTTCTACTAGTGAATACAAATACATTTGACTCTCAATATTTTATCAAACTACAAACACGATGCAAACCAATCTTCTTGCAAGTCTTATATTATTGGTTTTTTGTATTTGCTTTATCAATGCAAGACCAATGTTGGATGATGCCAGTGATGATTTGAGTGAAGAAGTGCTTTCTGCAAGATTACTCGAAATGCTCTCAAAGAAGCGTGACTATGTTGCCAATAAAGATGGATATTTAACCGGTGATGATGGTCTACGTTATTATACGAAAGCAGGTCCGAATGGTAGTCGTATTGTTTTTCGTATTGATCTTCCAGGCAAATATGCAATTACACTTCCAAAAGACGGTCTCTTTCTTGTTCCTCGTGATGGCCTTCGTGATCTTATTAAAAGCACTGGTGGTACTCTCGCATAAAATTTTACAGGTGGTTCTACGGTCGTCGTCAACAAGCATTTATAAACTCGAAAAAAAAAACATTCTCCCATAGCTCCACGTTTTTTTCTATATACTGATAATGCTTTAATTTAATCTCTAGTTTTTCTTTTCAGTAAGTCTATTCATTAAATAAAAAATAAAATATTTTATTAGAATTCTTTTGAGGGTGAGGGGATGTCAAAGATTCGTTTGCCTTATGAAAATGAAATGCAGCCAGAGCTACAACACTTAAATGCGTGCTTTGATTTCCTCGCTCAATCAATCGTAAGCAAAGTGTATTTACACACATGACTATCTGTTCACATTCGACATCTTGAGGGTGTTTTTTCCCTTTATCATATATGGTCATATGATATACCAATAAAATTTTTTCTCCATTTTGTTATATCTTCCTAAGATTCTTTTTTTACTTGACCCACTTAATTCATAAAAGTTTTTGCGTTGAATGGCGAAACGTCGAAATAATTTATCAGAATTATCAAATACTTTGTTTATCTCGCCATCTCCCATTGAAACAATACTTATTCATCATGAACACATTGATCTTCCATATTTTGCTTCATTTATAACATTAAAGACCGATTCCGGTCGAGAATGGTTTAAGAATTATCAACGACAATTTCTCGACATGGCCCAACAATATCGTACTGGAATAGTTTTAGGCAGTCCAACATGGCGTTGTAGTCCAGATTGGATTGAAAAATTAAATTATTCACATGAAGATTTAATTTATTTTAATAAGATTTCAATTGAATTGCTCGAGCAAGTTCGAAATGAATATTCAACAAATGAATATCCGATACTTATCAATGCAATTATGGGTCCACGGGGCGATGGATATAATCCAAAAGAATTGATGACTATTGAGCAAGCACAACAATATCATTCGAAACAAATTGAAATTTTAAGTCAAACAAATGTTGATCTTCTAACAGCAGGAACAATCAATTATTCGAACGAAGCTATTGGAATTGTACGAGCTGCCCAACAGATGAATATGCCCATTGCGATTTCATTTACTTTTGAACATGATGGAAATCTAATAAGTGGTCAAAGTCTTAAAGAAGCTATTGAAACTGTTGATGAGCAAACAAATAATGGACCGATTTGTTATTTTGTTAATTGTGTTCATCCAGTTCATGTTCTGCAGACTTTAGAAAAGCAACCGGGAGAATGGGCAAAACGAATTCACGGAATCTATGGAAATGCTTCGAAAAAAACTCATGAAGAACTTGACAAGTTAACAGAAGTCGACGATGGAAATCCCGTTGAATTCGCTCAAAATCTTAATAAACTTTTATTTCAATTACCTAACTTGAATTTTCTTGGTGGATGTTGTGGAACAGATGTGCGTCATATTGAACAAATTTGTCAACAAACTCTACCCATTTTTAATCAGTGCAAAACGGAACGGACATGATGGCACAAACATTGAAAGCAGAAAAATATGAATACATATATAGCAACTGTTGTTCATGCATTTCGAGTGTTTGATTCATTGAAATAAATAAATCTTTGAATAAAAGCAATATTTTCATACATCCATAATGACAATAAACATCAGAGGACTAAATATGAGTGTCATTGAAATATACGCAATAAGTTTTGAAAGAAATCGAGCAGTCAGGATTTTTTTAGCTGTTACCTCACAGTGACGACCGGAGTAAATACCATCAAGACAATGACAAGTATAATTAAGTAGCGATGGCTGGCAAATACCATTGTTCATACAGGTGATCCTATGACAAAAATTAATCATTGATTCACAGTATTGACCTTGCCAACCAGCATTGCATAAACAAGGAGAGCTCTTATTTGATGCCATATATTTACCATGATTCGAGCAACTGTATGATATAGGTAATATTCGCTTAAATTCACATCGACGACCACTAAACATAACCGGACAAGAACATGTATATCCGTGAATAGTATTATTGCATATGCCACCATTCTGACAGGGTTCTAGCAAATGACATGCTGTATTGGATACATTACAATAAGATCCTATATATGCTAAAGGATCGCCATGCATAGTAGTAATTGTAGTGATTGCTGATTTTTTAGGTAGATTAATAGGTGAACATACGCGTAATTCGATATCATTGCCTGATCCACCATCAACATTTGAAATCATTAAAAAGCGCACGGAACTAGTCGATGCTATAAATGAAAGACCGTATTTCGACCAAGTCATTTTGTCACATTCAGGGATCTCTTGAGTGACCAAATATGTCAGCAGTTTTTTTGGATCGTTGGCATCTCGAATTTCAAAGGTCACTCTGGGTTTAGATGAAGTTTGACTTTTTCTAAAAATATTTGCGACATAAGTAGAAAATTCGTAGCGTTGTCCAACGGTGAGATTCTCGAACATTGGCATCATCTTTTGTATGATCTAATTCTCCGGTGTGCCATATGTTCATTGAACTTGGATTAGGAACTTGATTGACAAAAGCAAATTTACCATCCCATACTTCAGGTACGAATTCTTGTTTATTACCCGTCTGAAACCGAAAATATTGAGGCGTTTTCGTAGAAAACATGTCGGAACCGAATCCGAAATCTATCGTGAAAAGAGACTTTTCAATGGTCGTATCACTATCGCCGCATAATCCGTTCGATTCTGAGATTAGAAAAAATAAAAACAATCATGAATTTCCTATGAGTGATATGCTAAAAATTTCAAAATCATACGATTTTGTAGAATGATCGTCGAACATTGAGTAAATAGTATAATCACTATTCGAAGATAAAAAAATCGCGTCAGCAACATCGAGAATGTTCTTTTTTTTTCTTTAAAGTTCACTCATTCAAATGTGTCAAATAAATAGTCTCTGCAAATTTATTGACTAAGAAATTTAATCCGAAGGAATAAAAAACACGTTCAAATAACGCAGGTGTATGATTTTCATTTGCATGATGCGTCTTCATACCAATCTTCATCCAAACCAAATCGATCAGCAACACTTTCATTCAATCCAAAATTAGCAGCATAATTACTACGATGAAGACCAAGTTTAAGAAAGTAATCAAATTCTTTTGGATCATTTGGATCATTATCAGGTTGATCTACAGATTCAGATCGACCACGACGAATATTTACTAAGAACTGAAATGCTCTAGTGATCCTCTCATAATCACTATCATCCGTATGATCATTATAATGACGAACACTCTCATTCTCACTCTCAACTCTCGATGATCCATTCAATAGTGTCCTATCGATATCTAGATGAGATATTCAAACAATAAGATGACTATTGATAAGAATATACATTGACTTACCATTGCGTTTTTGTTGAAGTGTTAAATAAAAGATAGGTTTGTTTTTTTGCTGATCAAATTCAGTTCGATCGATTGTAAAAGAAACACCTGGATATAGAAGCTCTTCTTCTTCGTTGGGAATACATGAGATGGATTGAATATCATCAATAAAAGCAATTCGAGTTGTCATCACAAATAAAACATTACCGAACTCCTCAGCTACATTACGATTTCGGGTGCATGAAGTAAATGATTGAAAAGAATGCCATGGACGAGGATTTTTTGAACAATCTTCCTTGAGTGTGTCAATAACATGATCCTCCAAATGAAGTCCACGATAGAATATACGTCCTGGTTGAACCATTTTACTATTGAATGGATTATCCCAGAGAAGTAAACAGTATGGACCTAATGTTCGAATTCTATTTCTCCATATTTGTTCATGTTCTTTACTTCCAATCAATCGCATTGTTTCATTAACTTTGGTGAATAAAAACGTGTTCATTGTATAAACATAAACACAACATCTCCAAACATCATGGATTCCATATTCGATCTGTGCTCGTAACATTTCAACTATTTTTTCAGCTTTGATTCGTGCTCCTATCTTCTTGCCTTCTTCAATAATGCCCAAAGCAGCTTTTTCAACGATCATTGGAACTATATTTTCATTTTTCGATGGTAATGTATCCTTTGTTAGTTTTAAATCTTTGACAACTTCGATTATAAAAGGTGAAATGAAACCATATTGATCTCCGTAAGGACGATCAGAAGCTATAGGATTCGGGATAAATCTTTCTAATCGAACGCATCGATTAATCTTGTCACCTGTTACACGTTGAATTGGTCGTTGTTTTTGAAGATGCTTGTGGGAGATTTGAAGTTTATGTTCGAGATCAATCGTATAATCATCCAATAGAACATGACTTTGGCCAGTTGAAAATGCTTTTTCAATTATTAGATTTTCGATGTCTGAATAAGGACACCAATTAGGTGGTCTGCATTGCAAAAATGGAGCATCATTCGAATTCCACATCCATTGATAGTCGACGTGAGGTTTAACAAACGAGCATTGGCCAGCATGTGCCATATTGATGTTTTACTTTTGTTATTACGACTTTAAAAACACGTATAAAGAACGGATTCTTATCTATTATTTAAATACTCTCCTACTGATAACTCAATAAAGCAACAAATGCAGTCAGTAACTATAAATTAACATCCATTGTTGAACATCATGGGCACCTATTGAATATCAAGGAAAATATCAAGCAGGAATAGTGAGATTAATTGTTAACTATGTCAATGCAAAAAATATCAAATTCATCGCGGAATCCCACGTATTTTAAAAGTTTCCCATCGGAGCATTGGGATGGGATGGGAATGTTTTCATTCATCGATGACTAACATAATAACTTTTCTTATCAGCTTTACTATTTCTTGTTTATTCTCATTTTTTCCCACCATACGTTTCTAATGGGAAAAATCCCATTTAATAGACCTTATCATTTTTTTTATATCAACGAGGTATTATAGCATTTCAGGATCCCAGGTATAAATAGTCGACGAGAGCCTCTTGTATTCATTCATCATCATCTATAACTATTCGAATCAAGCTCAACAAGGTAAGAAAAATTCTTTCCTATTATAGTATTCATCAATTTGCAAATTTAAAATTGACGATAAGCTATCCTACGAATGCACATCCATCTATAGATAATGTAGTAATATCAGTTTAGGACAAGGATGGATAAGGTATCACGAAACTATGTTGAGAGTAAATCAATTTAAATTTACCTTCATCAACAGTTATAGAAGAAACATATAAAGAATTCCTTTTGATACGATTTTCATTACTTCTGGAAACAGAAAACGTTTACCGTTTTCGTGAATAGCACATTTGAAATGAATATTCTGCTTTAGATATTCAAGAATGAATACAATCAATATGTTTTTATTCATGGTGTTGGTATTATTTACAGTTTATATTCAAAAGGGGGACAGCTGTTGTAAATTTCGGCTTCATAATCCCAATTGTGAAATTAGTAGATTTGGGCCTAAGTGTAAAGTGCGAGCTGGCTGCTTTGGTTGTGGGCCATGTAATATTTTTTGTTGTAATTGTGATGATGGATGTTGTCCGAACCGAAAACGTCGAGCTTTACCAGAATTCTTAAATATCAATCCTACAACAATTGCAAATGGAATCAAATATTTTCATACAGTTGATTTAAATGAAGATTATGTTATTAGTCCTGATGAATTTGTTCACTATATTCAACATAATGATATGCTTGATGGTAAATATGATAAAGCTTTGCTTAGCCAATACTTTAATCAAACAGATCTAAATGCTGATGGATTTATTCAACCAGTCGAATTTGATCGCAAGTTGGAAAATGTTGAACTCTCTTACTAATGAAAAAATATCATCATTTACTTTCATACTTCTTTGAAATCTTGATCTTAATAATGATTAGCATCGTCTATCACACCCTCATCAATTGCCTCTTCATCTCTTCATTATCTATTCGCATATTTCTGCTTTCTATTTCTCTCTTATGTGCTCTTTCTATTATCATTATTATTACAAGTAACGTTCATCGAGAGTCGATTCACTTGACCCTCGACTGAATGTGTCAGTGTGCACGCCTATAAAAGTTTGAACTAAAAACGATCGACTATACGTATATATGATAAAGTTTCACCATACATCATATCGGGCAACACCTCGTCGGTCGTCGGCGTCCCTACGGTCCGCCACTTCCGACTCGAGCTGCCACATTTTCCGGCTCCAGTATTGGTAGCTATCGAATAGCTAGGTCTACATGATTATAGATATCTGAGAAGGGCCACTTCATAGTTTTCTAAAGACAACAATCGACTCGGAAACGTCATATCTGATTTAACATAATCACATCATAGGAAAAATCTCTTTTTTTTCCAAAATACGAATCTTCTAATGAGCCATACACACTTCCACACTTCGAAAAATCGTCAGTTTCCAAAAATATTCAATTGAAAATTTTGAATATCTACCTATCAATCTAAACTCTGCGATCTCGATTGTCCAAAGTACGATTAAGTGCCAACTATCATTTGGCATCTATTAGGAGTTACTACAGTCGATGTTATTTTGACCTCTGAACCCGATTCATACTCAAATTTCGCATTCTCCGACTTCGATTATCTGAGGTTAGGCCAACTTTCCATCATCATTGGCCACTATTAGTGACTTCTTAAATCGATGTTTTTTTTACCTTTGACCCCAAAAATGACTCATATTCGGACTCTCCGACCTCGATTAACCAAGATCCGACCAAGTTCCAACTATCATCGGTCACTATTACGAGTTTCTAAAATCGATGTTTTTTTTGACCTTTGACCTCATGGATGACTCATATTCGGACTCTCCGACCTCGAAAACCTAGGTTCCGACTAGGTTCCAACCATTATTGGCTACTATTACGTGTTTCTAAAAGTGATGTTTTTTTGACCTTTGAACCCAAGGATGACTCATTTTCGAACTCTCTGACCTCGATTATTCAAGGTCCGACCAAGTTCCAACTATCATTGGTCACTATTACGAGTTTCTAAAACTGATGTTTTTTTGACCTTTGACCCCAGGAATGACTCATTTTCGGACTCCCTGACCTCGATTATCCAGGGTCCGACCAAGTTTCAACCATCGTTGGTCATCATTACGAGTTTCTAAAACCGATGTTTTTTTTGACCTTTGACCTCATGGATGACTCATATTCGGACTCTCCGACCTCGAAAACCTAGGTTCCGACTAGGTTCCAACCATTATTGGCTACTATTACGTGTTTCTAAAAGTGATGTTTTTTTGACCTTTGAACCCAAGGATGACTCATTTTCGAACTCTCTGACCTCGATTATTCAAGGTCCGACCAAGTTCCAACTATCATTGGTCACTATTACGAGTTTCTAAAACTGATGTTTTTTTGACCTTTGACCCCAGGAATGACTCATTTTCGGACTCCCTGACCTCGATTATCCAGGGTCCGACCAAGTTTCAACCATCGTTGGTCATCATTACGAGTTTCTAAAACCGATGTTCTTTTGACCCCAAATGGACACAAACACACAACCTATTTTTTTTCATATGACCCTCCTTACAGTCGAGGGAATATAATGCGACGACAAGAAAGATTATGAAAATAACGACGAGGTGCTGGCAATTCGGCAGTAGAACGCCAGTTCAGTGCAGCTGGACAAATCGTTAACCAACGACGCTCAAACTTAGAACCTTCTACTGTCAATAATATTGTGTTTCTACGTTCGTTAGAGAAACAAAAACAGCACATGTGATTTTTTTCTCGTATTGTTGTTCAATGTTTTGCTTACTGTTGTGTCATTTCTATCTCATTTGATTTTTTTGTACAAGTTTCGGCGAAAGCTATAGTAGTCAACTCTTCTGCAATAGTAACTGATATTCAATGTTTGCTCATGTGGCTCAATAATAAAACTTGTTAGTTCAACAGCTACCAATCGTTTTCTCACTAAAAAAAACCGAATCGAACCGAATTGCGTTTTTCTTGATTCGTTTCGGCCTCTGATCTGTACGTAATGATATTAATTGAGATGTTACAAATCGAATTTGTTCATTTGATAAAAAATTGCTTTAGCTACAACTACTATTTCAGAAGATACATTTTAATAGTTGGATATAGAAACTGTTACTAATGAAAAAGCCATTCAACTATCAAACGAATCAATTAATATTAATGAGCTGATTTTTCTTTTATTTAGAAATATAATGATTATTCTGCTTTATAAATTGATTAGTTCTAAATAGGATACAAAACCACTAAAATTCTTGAGGATGAGAGTGAGGATATTTAGAGAGAGAAGTTCTACTTTAGTTAAATACAGGGACACACACAAAGAAAAGAGAAGTTAGTTTCCAATGAACCGTGAGCAGATTGAATATTTACGTACGTCCACAACTTTATTTTGCCGTTTAATCATTTTAGTAATTGTTAAAGATGCTCTGACGTTCGTGGTATTCCTTGATATCGTGGGCGAGTATCAGCATTAGAAGCACGCGCGCCTTCCATGGATTAAGGAAACTGGTTGTGAGAAAACCGAGCTGGTCATCGTTTACAGAGCCGTTATGCATCACGTCACCTGAAAACACCCGAGTGGTGCGCACCACAGCTACGCCCTTCTTCACTGCATTTACTGCTGCTTCTTGTAGTTTTGTATGAATTGTTCCATTGCCAGTACCTGCAATTACAATACCCTTAACTCCTGCCTCGACGAGTTTGTCAATCAACCACTCCGACGGCTCTGTATAGCTCATAATGATTTCAACCCAAGGCATTGGTGCACACAACAATGGTGCAACACAAAATTGGCTTTGTGTTGTATGTCTGCGCGCAACGCTGTGTTTAAATATCACTTGTGATGATGACACCAACCCAAGTCTATCATCGAAGGATTTGAATGTTTGAACGGCAGTTGTGTTCGTCTTTGTTATGTAGCGTGGACTATGAATCTCATTATTCATCACTATCAGCACTCCTTGACCGCAAGAAAATCTGTTACCTGCAACCAACACAGCTTCGTACAAATTTAGAGGACCATCAGCTGAAAGTGCAGTTGAGGGTCGCATGGCGGCAGTGAGCACAACGGGTTTTACACTTTTTAAAATTAAATTTAAAAAAAAGCCTGTTTCTTCAAGTGTATCCGTCCCATGAGTGATGACAACACCATCAGCATCGTCACTACGGAGCAGTGTATTAATACGTTGCGCCAGCGTTATCCATAAGTCGAAGGTCATATCTTTACTATCGAGACTTGCTATCTGCTCGGCTTGAATTGTGGCGATGTCTCCAAGCGATGGCACGCATTTTAGTAATTGGTCAACATCGAGTACACCTGCCTTATAGCTTACCGTGTTTACATCGCTAGCTGCTTGGCCAGCGATTGTTCCACCCGTTCCGATAATAGTAATACGTGGCAATGTTGGCTGAAAATATAGAGATACCCTAATAAAAACATGGAACGTTTTTCATTTCAAGATCCAATATGTCAAAATTGAAGACGGATCATATTGAGAGGATCGAGAGAAGAAGCTTTGTATTCTTGTTAGTCGGTAATGGATATTACTACTATTCAAAGAAAATGATATTTTGTCAAGTTTGATCAACTCTCGTCAGCATTAAAGAATCAATCTTTCCGCCTTATTACTTCAACTAATCACATCTCACCAATGGTTTCTTCGACCATTGCAAGGACAAAATGTATGGTTCTTGAAATCACACGAAATAAGACTTCTACTAACTTCTGATTAATCTGAACAACACTATGTTTCGACCGAGATATTCGAATTTTAAAACATTCACCATGTATATAATGTACTTACAAATCAAAATTTCGGTCGAATTCGTTTTTTTTCATCATAATTGAATAGAGCTCATTGAGTTCTATTAGAAAAAGTAGATTTTAATTTTTTTTAAAACAATATTTTGCAAAAGTCAGAATTTGAAACCTGTTTACCATCGCTTTTGAAAATGAAAATACACAAAAGCAACCAAGATCTGTTAAAACTTTAATTTGTAAGTACATTATGTATATATATATATTATGAATACCTGATAAATTGAATGTCACGGTTTAGGCACGCTAATTACATTCTATATTTTAAATTTGTTAGTTAGATGATAAGAGTATTAATTTGTTCCTAATATGTTGAGCTTTATTAACTTATCACCCAAACAGTCACATTTTGAGGCACACTACTAATAGATTTTCGAAAAGTAATAGAATGGTTTTTTTTTGTGTCACGTATCTATTGTCAACTAATTTATATTATTTTTAATTCGATTCAGTTTATGCTTTAAGTTTTAGGATGATCAAAGTGCATTTCGTTTTAATGAAATCCCATCTGAAAATGATCCAATAGATTAGAGAAAGTTATTTAACTATTAAATCTATTAACTTAACCTGTGGAATGGTGCTGTATCAGCAGAAACAGGCTAGAATGAAACCATACGTAATGCGAGAAATAGGAAATAGCGATACTTCAGCCGTGAAATCTGTCGAAGCTTTTTGAAAATTTAAAGCTCCTATGGTTGATGTCTCACGAAGTATTGAAATTCACTATTTTCTCCCTGTGATAGAATAATTAGCTGTCGAAAAGATACGCAGCGATAGACACTATTGTACTCTGAATGCATTTTTGTTGAAAATAAACATAGTCGGTTGATTGAGACGAAACTTCAAAATAGCATCGATTGAAAACTTTTCCTTTCAAATCAGAAACTGTTTCTTCGTATATATTTCATACTTACTGATGAATTTGTTTTGAGTTCCTTCGAATCTGAAGTAGAGTCATGACTAGTTTGAATCGGCTTATTAGTAATGGATAGTTCAACGGATAGTTCTGGCGTGTAAGGTTGTAGTAATATGTTCATCTGCGAAGAGTCCGGTAGAGTAGACGCTTTCTGTTCACACTCTAAAAAAAAGGTTTTTTTTATCAAATTTGAAAAGGTTCTTCCTGCGGACACACGGGAAGATCCTTTTAAGGTTCTCTAAAAAAGGTTTCATACCAGACTCTTCCCAAAACAATACACAAAAAGGTTCTGTATAATGGTTTCGTACGAAACTCTTTCAAAAAATATCTGAACTGGTTTCGCCTGCATGGTTTTGTACCGAACCTATCTCAACAAAGAACCAAAACGGTTCCGCAGACAAGGTTTCGCACAACTTCATGTTAGAATTCTGCAAAACTAGTTCTGCACCACTGTTCCTTCAAAAAAATTTTTCTACACAGTTTTCAAAAGTCCATAAAAAAGGCCTTAAAAATATCTTTTTTAGAAAAGTTCTCTTTTTTTCATCGAACACAATTCTGATCATTCAGAAATGCCTTAGAAACGCACTCTATGTACCGATCCAGTCAAGTGGACTCAAAACAGCATAAAATCATAGTGAAACTGAAAAAGGTCTTCCTTACGTGTCCTTCATATAATTTGAGAAAAGGTCTTTAAAAGACCTTTTTTGGAAAAAGATTTTTTTTTTTCGGAAAATCGTTTCATTAGTTAATTGGCTAATTAAAGAGATATTTACTCATCTCAAAACTCACTGACGACTAGACGGACTTCACTGGGAACTGATTTACTGTCTCTTAAAAGAAATCTATAAGACAATTGTACCGATAAAAGTTGTGGAAATGATAAAAAAAATTATCGCTTGACCATCTACTTATATAGGAAGAAGATGAACGAAAGAAAATGGTGAATGACTAAGTGGCCTTGAGATTTTCGGAAGACCTTTTTCGAAGAAATCATTTTTCTGTAGGCGATGTGCAGCTTAAAAATATATCACTTCGACATCTAGAAACTCCTCTGAAAGTCGTGATTTTGGTTAAAACTAAGATTTTGTTGAAAGTGTCCTTTTCAAAATCTTTACATACCAATGCTTGTTGATGTGCCAGTGTTTGAATTCGTTTCTGTTGTTTCAGACGTTGCAGGAGGAACACCTGAATTCATTTCTGTTGTTTCAGACGTTGCAGGATCATCGTCTGAAGCGTTAGACATTATATATATATATGTATAATCTAAAGAAAAAAAGCGACATTCGAGATTGCAGTCATAATTCCACAACCGATGCAAAATTGACTGAACATTCTAAGTAGTCTGCATTGAATGCAGACCATTATGTACTCTTGTCATGAGAAGGATACGTCTTTTCATGAAATCACCTATTTCTAATCAATCTTTAGTAGTTTTAATGAGTGTACATCGAACTCGAACCTCAATAGGTTTCACCGTTTTTGAGTTCCTTCATTTCTGAGACCAAGAATCCTACGTTTAGTCTAGTGATGACACTTTAACCTTGGTTTACAACAAGGAAGAACAAACTAAGCATAAGCAGACTATTATTTTTGGAGTTGGAATCGAATTCCTTACATTTGATTTTTTTAAGGATCTTATCGGAATCTGTAAGATAAGTTTTAACAGGATTGGGATTAGAATCATCTTTATTCAAAATTTGTAGTTTATCTAATATGACTTGCACTCATTTTTCTAGTTTACGACAAACATTTTATCATTGTCATTAATCAACAAGTAACGTTCATCGAGAGTCGATTCACTTGACCCTCGACTGAATGTGTTAGTGTGCACGCATATAAAAATTTGAATTAAAAACGATCGACTATACGTATATACATGTATATGATAAAGTTTCAGCAGACATCATATTGGGCAGCACCGCGTCGGTCGTCGGCGTCCCTACGGTCCGCCACTTCCGACACGAGCTGCCACATTTTTCGACTCAAGCATAGATAGTTATCGAATATCTAGGTCTAGATGATTATTCCCTTTTCTGAAAGAAAGGGTTATAGGCTTCTAAAATGGGTAGGAAAAAGTCTTAAAACTTTGTTTGTCCGGCCCAATCAGGAAACAGTACGTATTATAGTGACTAATATTGACCATTTATGGTCCGAAGTTAGTTGGATCCTAGGTTATCGGGCTCGGGGAGTTCGAATCTGATGTCAGATTTTCGAAATTTTGCTGCTGGTATTCGCCAGCTGGAGTGGTACCAACACAGGAAGTTCCGATTTTCCATAAGGTTTGACCAAGGGTAATCGGGTGTGGAGAATCCGAATCTGATGTTAGTTTTCGACGAAAATCATGTTTTACTGCCGCTTGTAAAATTTACTACCTAGTATTTTCTCTCGAATTTTTTGAAAATTCTTGAAAGCCTTGTTTGGTATTCGCAGCGA